>Ga0209518_1000241_pt1 | contig 73626 bp, 53 predicted proteins | sample RifGroB1_FD_183993 | JGI IMG/M metagenome (GOLD analysis project Ga0209518, IMG submission 183993) | Groundwater microbial communities from Rifle, Colorado, USA - Groundwater B1 (SPAdes) (version 2) | ecosystem: Environmental > Aquatic > Deep subsurface > Groundwater | place: Rifle, Colorado... | reverse complement strand
AAAGTGTCTTTGTTGTAATAAATTTTAAAAATGAAAAAACTGATGTCTATCTTGACTTTACAGACACAAAAATAAAAGAAGATGCAGTATCTTTAATTATTGGTACAAATTATAATGGTGACACATCGATAGTTGGTGAAAAATATAAAAACTTTTTGGTAAATAACATTCCACCAAAAGGAATAAGAGTTTATACTGTTGGCAGCGACAAACAATTAATTGCAAAAGATATTGAGTAATAATTTTTACCTTTAGAAACAAGGGGAAGTTACCCTGACAAATTACTCGATTCTAATTTTAATCTGTGTAATCTATGACAATCTGAAACATTACAGTATATAAAGGGGGTTTTTATGGAGATGAAAATTGATTCTACTGATTTTAATTTGTGGGATATTCTATCAAACTTTGTAGAGATTACGGAAGAAGAACGACAAATTGGCGAAAACCTTTTTAAAGAATATAAAAAAAATGGATATATAAAAAAAACTTGTAAAGAGATGCTTTTGTATTCTAATGGTGTAATAATAAATTTTTATCAAAGGCTTGGTAAAATTAGAGGGACGGAGAGTCCTGTTAAAGATCGCAAAGATTCTAAGTGGATGGTGGAAAGTGATTTTTGTTTTGTTAATGTTAGAGCGACTGGATTAAACGAAGAATTTGGCAGTTTAATTCATTCTACAAAAATTTTACCTTTGATAAGAGCAAATGCAATCCACTTAGCACCTTTTACAGAATATACATTTAATTGTATCTATGCGATAAGAAGTACAAAATCAATATCTATCAATATAATAGATAAGGATTTGTTGAAAAAAGGTTTTGGGGGTGAAAAACAACTTAAATGTTTTACAGAAGCCGTTCATTTACTCGGTAAAACAGTTGGGTTTGATATTGAGCCTCATTTGAGCCAATTTTCTGCGGAATGTGTAGAAAACCCACAACTTTTTAGATGGATTAAACTTTATAAGCATGACAAACAATATCTTGATTATTACCTTTCATATAAAGATATGTTAAAAAAAGAAAATCAAGAGCGGTTTACAAACGATATAAAAAATATAGTACATAAAGAGATGAAATTTTTTGACATAAAAACATTTGAGTTTGAAGAAGATGATATAGAAGAAAGAATGCTATACAAAAAAGAATGCTTGAGAAAGACGATAAAACTTTTAATAAGTGATGGATATTGGACAATCCCTTCTCAAATTTGGAATGGTGCTGGTGTTCCAGAGTTTAGTGGGTACAATTTTCACCATAATTATGCAAAATTTCACTATGCAAACAGAAATAAGGAAGATAATAGCCATTATGCTTATAATATACTCTCTCCATTCAATTTTTATAATAATTTAGGTGTAAATAGCATACCAGATGATAATAATTTACCGATAGAAAATAAAGAGGTCGTAGATTATTTTTGTTCTATTTTTGATAAATGGCGGGATGAATTTAATTTTGATTTTATTAGATATGATTCTGCTGATCATATTTTTGATTCTACTCACAAGGGCAATTATGATGTCCCAGACTCAGATAGACCAACACCAAAAATATTAGAAAAATGTATAAAATCATCAAAAAATGAGTTAAAACCATATATTGGTAATATAGCAGAGCGAATGGGTAATGAAATCGACCAATATCATTCGATAGGCTTTGATTTGATGTTAGGTGACGATATGTGTTGGAAAATCGACGAAAATCTTATCAAAAAAAGTTTTTGGATAAACGAAAAACTTGCAAGTATAAATAAAGACGAACTTAAATTTAGTGTTATATTTGCAATTGATACCCATGATACAGGAAATCCATTTTTATCTGGTGAACCTTTGTTAAAAAAAGTTGGTGAAAAAATAACATTTTTGAGGCTTTTTATTTCAAGGTATATAAGTTGTGGACTATCGAGACGACCAAAATATGAGGTTATGGGGCTTTCGGATATGTCTTATGGACTTTTTGAGTCGAATATACATGACAAAAATCTTACATGGGTTTCTAATAAAAAATTTAACCAAATGTATAATTATATTGAAGATATTTATTTATCTCATAAGAATATTCTTGCTAATGGTCAAATTATTGAAAATCATATAAATAATCGATATTGCTTTTGGGTTATAAAAAATGGTAAAAATATATTAATACCACTGATCTCTTTAGAACACGAGAATACAACTGATATAAAAAATATTCAAATTGATATTTCTAAATACATAAACAAAAATTGTTCGATTACCTCTTACGATCTTTATAACCAAAAGTGTTTTAAAATAGAAAGAACTAATACAATTTTAATAGAAGATTTAAAATACACAGAGGCAAAATTATTTATGATTTGTGAGAAATAATAGACCTGTCAGGTCTTTAAATTTTTTGTATTATTTTATGGTTGCCTAATAAATATATATATATTATTTCCATAAGACATAGCTTTTATCAAATGTTTTTTTGTCTAATAAAGTTATGTCTTTATAAAGTTTAGTAAAATCTATTTCAAAAAACTTTGGGTTATAAGGAGATTTTAGATTACCAAAATTATCTGCTACTATAAAAACTTCTTTATTTAAATCATATCCAATTAGCACATAACTGTGTGAGGCTTCCTTCCATTTATATATTTTGTTAGAATTGAGTATTTTAAAAGTAAAGACTCTTGGATTTTCAAAATCATTCACTATTCCATTACAAACAATGATTTTTTTTTGATATATATAGTTTGTAAAAATTTCTACCATTTTTTCTAAAGAAGGTTTTTCTACATAAAAAAATGAGTACTGAATTTTTTTGTCAGATAAATAAGTTTTGAATGTATTTAACAAAAGTTCGTTATCCAATCCAAATGAGACAGTTTTTTGATAAATTAAATTGTTTTTTTGATAATCAAAAAATCCAGATTCATCATAGAAAGGTTTGTGATAACTATTATTTTTAAAGATAAGTAGTTCGTTTTTATATGAAAATCTTGCTTGTTGGGCATTAAAACCATTTATTACACAGTCTAATGGGTCTATAATAGAATATGTTTTGTCATTGTTTAATTTGATTGCATTATTTTTTTCTACATTTATATTATTAATAAAATATTCTATTGGAGGTAAGGAATCTAATAAATATCCAAGTGCGTAGTAAAAACTATCTATTTTACAAGTTAGACTCGAATATTGTTTTTTTAATTCTTTTTTTTTAAAGCATAAACTTTGTGGAAGTTTATCATCTGAATAGAGGTTTGATAGTATAAACATAAAAATAAAGAATTTTTTCATTAATATTCAATAACCTTTTCATAATTAAAAGATTTGTGGTTATCTGGACCAAAAACATTGTTAAAATAAGTTATATCAAACTCAGGATATATTTCTGCCCATTTTTTGTAGTTTTTTTTATCCATATTTCCCCAACTGGCATCAATATTAATCCAGTTTTTTTCATCGCCTGTAAGATCAACGAGATTCCATAGATGTGCAACTTTTTTTGTTTCGTTTGTGTAGCCAGAAATTTTTTTTACTTTAAGACCTGCGGAACGAGCCAAAGCTGCAAATAATTCTGCAAAATCGTGGCATACTCCTTCTTTATTTGAAAGCATTTGAGATGCTATAAAAGTGTTAAAATAATCTGGCAGTTTTTTCCTACTTATACTTTTACAATTTGGAAAATGAAATTTAGTGTTAGTATCATCTTTTCCAAAAACTAAAAATTCATATATTTTTTGTGTTTTTTCGAGGTTATTTTTTGCGTTTTTTGTTATATCAGTTGCAAGATTTCTTACTAATTTATTACCACAATTTACATTTTTTGTAGGGATAAGAAAAATTAAATCTTTTGGAACATTTTCAGAAACTTCTGTATAAAATCCAATGTTTGCTGTTGTATTAAACCCATTATCCACAAAACCATTTGATTTATAATTTATATAATCATAAAATTTGTAAATATAAACTTTATATAATCCTTTTAACCTAAAATAAATATAGCCGTTGAAATTTCCTTCTTTATCAAGAGGTAAAAAAAAATAATCATGTGTTTCTTTTTGATATTCATTATATGAATTGTGTCTTGCCTCTATAATTACAGAGTTGTAAAAGTTTTTATTTTGTGCATTAGTTTTTTTTATAACTTTGCCAGAAATTTTTAGGTATCGATTAACATTCTGTTTAAGATAAGTATCACTTGTTAATATTATATCACTTTTTTCTTTACTATTCTTTTTGTTGAAATAAGTTACACTCCTGTCATCAATTATTTTTATTAATCCGCCATTAGAAGTTTCAATTTGTGGAATGATGACTTCTTCGTATTCTACATTATTATAAGAACATGAGATAGAAATGATTAATAATGCTAAAAATAATAATTTTTTCAAGATTTTTCCTCAAAAGAATAAAAATATTGACTTAAATAATAAGAATATACTATAATATTTAAAATAATTTGTAAATAAGGATTTTTTTATGAAAAAATATTTAATTATTTTAGTTTTTGTATCTTTAATATTTGCTTGTACAAAATCAAAAGATAATAAAATACTTGTGACTACCAGTACTAGTACTACTTTAGCAATTAGAGAAACTATAACATCAAATATTAATTTATATAAATTAATTGATGATTTGTCAGGGGATATTAGTTTGGAAGATGATCCAGAGGATATTACTGAGTCAGAAGGTGATAATCCATATTCAAACCAAGAAATTGAAGATATGATAGTAGATATGGCAAACAAAGAAGTAAAGGTTGAAAAAAAATCAATAAAAAAAGGCGAATATAAAATAAGTAAAGACTATCAAAAAGACTTGTTAGAGTTTAAAACAATAGGTGCAGAAAAATATAAAAATAAAGAAATAGCAGTTGTTGGAACTACTGGGGTAAAACTCTATAAAGATATGGAAGGTAAAACTGAAATTTTTGAAATACCAAAAGGTACAATTTTGGAAATAAAAAAACAATTTAAAAATGAAGGCGAAAAAATAGAAGGAATAGAAGGGCTTTTTAAATTTAGTAATGAATATAATTATTGGTATCAAGTTAATTACAATAATAATAATGGTTTTGTATTTGGTTCTTATCTTGTAAACAAAGAATCATATAGAAATTCTTTTTTTGATGATACTAATCTCGGAGAAATAGAAGATATTAATGAAATTTTGGTAAAAATTGCTTATTATTACACTAAAAATCAAAAAGAAACATCATTTTATGACTTTAATGGCTTAAATAATATACCAAATAAGGTAAAAAAGTCATTGATTGATAATAAAATTGCATTTGAGAAAGTTTCAAAAGATGAATATAATTTATCCATTGAAAACCCTGACGATATGATTGCTTTATATAAAAAACTTCATACTGATAATTCGGCAACAACTTTTATTACAATAGATTTTGTTGTTCATAATCTTCATCTTCTTTTTGATAGAATGCTTCAAGAAACTGAAAGCCGCATTTTATACCCTATTCTAAAAAAATTAGTTGTAAATTACTATAAAAAGTTAATTGATATGGAAAAAACTCTTAAAGAAGACGAATCTGAATTAAAAGAAACTATAACACTTGCAAAAAACTATTTTTTGGTTGCTTGTGATATTTTAAAAATAAAAGTTTTGGATAAAGATAACTACCCAAAAGAAGTACTAGAAGAATTAGAACTCATTGAAAAAGCAAAAGGATTTAGTGAAGCTCCTTTATTTAAATATAAAGAAGATTATTCACAATTTAAACCTCGTGGGCATTATACGAAAAGTGAATTATTAAAAAAATATTTTAAAGCAATGATGTGGTTTGGAAGGCTTCATTTTTATTGCGAAACTGATACAACTAATCCAAAAATGTTAGAAAATTCGATAAGGCTTACAAAAATAGCACTTTTAATTACAAAACTTGCAAAAGAAAATACATCTTTATATGCAATGTGGAAATCTTTATTTGATCCTATTACATATTTGATTGGAGAGTCTGATGATTACAATCTAAACCAATATATAGCTGTATCTAATGATATTGATTTTGATAATTTTGGAAACTGGATAAAAAGTGATGAAAATATAATAAAATTTATGAAAAATGCTAATACTAATATTAAATCACCAAAAATATCTGGAAATACATTATTAAATGCCCAATCTAATTTTGTTTCACCTGATGTTAATAAAGTACCAGGCGGATTTAGATTTTTTGGACAAAGATTTGTTTTTGATAGCTATATAACTCATAGATTATCAACCCCAAGAGTAGGAGATCGAAATATGGTTAAAGGGCTTGATGTTATGGGAGTTATGGGAAACTCACTCGCAGATGAGCTTCTATCCGAAGATAAAAAAATATTTGGCGGCTATGAAGAAAATTATAATTCACTCAAAAAAGAAATTAATAATTTTTCGGATTATGACTTCCGAGTAACATTCTACAATAGTTACTTAAAAATAATAAAAGAAATAACTAGTTTTGAAAATGACAAACCATTCTATTTTACTCAAAGTGATCTATGGAACAAAAAAGCATTACTTACATCACACGGAAGCTGGGCTGAACTTAGGCATGATACAATCCTTTATGTAAAACAAAGCTATTCCGAAAAATCTGGTAAGGGATTTGGGATGACATGGGTTATTGATAAGATTAGTAGACCGATTGGTTATGTAGAACCAAATCTTGATGCTTTATACTGGGTGCAAAGTATTTTAGATGACTCTTTAATATATCTTGCACAAAATGGCTTTATGTCACAAAAATATCAAACTAAATTTAATGATTACAAAAATATAATTGATAAACTTGTCACAGTTGCAGAATTAGAGTCCCAAGATAAACAAATAGATGACGAACTAAACGAGTTTATATATCAAATTCCTTATAAACTTGCCTATATTGTATTACCAAATAATTCTAATGCCTATATTGAAGAAAAAGAGTTTCAAATGGCATTGGTTGCAGATGTACATACTAATAGTTTTGAGGGAGAAGTACTAGAAGTTGCAACTGGCATCCCATATAGGATATATGTTGCTCTTAATGATGGGGTAGGTGGTAAACGAATTGCAGAAGGTTATACATATAGCTATTATGAGTTTACACAACCTATGGGTGACAGACTAAACGATGACCAATGGAAAGAAAAAGTATATGGTAATGACAAAGCATATTTATCTCAAAGAATCCCTAAATGGTTTAAAGGTATTGTAATTGAATAGAATAATTGTTGTCTTTATTTCTTTGTTACTAATTTGTTGTACAAAAAATACTTCCAACTTGCATAAGATTGATCTTGGAGTTGGAAGTAAATATTTTAACAATTTGTTTAGTGAGAATAATATTCCAGATACAGTTAAAATTATAAAGCCTACAACTGATTTTTATCCAATATCTGGTACTGTGAGTCATCATCTTCTTGTTGCACCTATTATAAATGAATGGTTTTTGGCTCTAAAAAAAGCTAGAAAAATTGATACTTTTATTATCATTTCACCAATGCACTATAAGATTTCTAATAATATAATATCAATCTCAAAGTTGGATTGGGATAGCCCTATTGGTATTGTAAAAAATAATTCATTCTACACAAATAAGATATTAAAAGAACTAAATATTAAAGAAAATGAATATGATTTTCATTTAGAACATGGAATTGCATCATTAATACCATTTATTAAGTATTATTTCCCTGAAAGTAATGTTGTACCAATTGTAATGGATGAATTTAACAAGCGAATTTCTCTATGCTATAAACTTTCTAGTATTATTTCGCAAATATTACAAAAACATAAAAATTGCTTTCTTATAATTTCTTCAGATTTTTCTCATGGTGGTGATAGAGAACTCACTGATAAAAGAGACTTGCTTACTAATATAAGTTTGCAATATTTTGATAAAGATAAAATAAATGGAGCGTATTCTGATAATAATGTTGGCTTAATTACTCTTTATTCTACATTAGAAAAACTAAAAGTTAATAAAATCCATTTTTTAAACCATACAGATAGTGAAATTTTTACTGGAATAAAACAAGACAATATCACAAGTTACTTTTTTACATTTCAATATTAGAAAATTTCTTTCTTTTAAATGTAGAAAAAGCTTTATAAAGCAGAATATTTCTATTTTTATATGATTCTTTATCCATATTTGCTTTTTTGCATAATGCCTCAAGAAATTGATTTTTATTGTATTTTTCCTGAGTTGCTATTTGTGCTTGTAATAGTCCATGATTTGAGTAGTCATATATCCAAAGAGAATGAATGCCAATATCAAAATTGTAATAGTCTGAAATTTGGTTAAATTTTCCAAAAATTGTAATTTCTACTTCAAGATTATTTAACTCTTCTTTTGTTATTGGTTTATATCTTGTGTCAAAAAATGCTGCATTTATAGAAGCATACTCACAAGCAGTGTCAATATCAGAAACTCCACGATAAAATGAAATGCAACCTCTGTCCTTACCGTTTTTTAAAAACCTTACAGCAATTCCAGTATCTTTATCTGTATAGTCTATATCAACAAAATGATTATATTTATTTTCATTAAGTTGAGAAATGGTAGTTTGTTTTACAATTTTAAAAAGATTCTCAAAAAAAAATTCATCATATTGTTTTTTAAAGTTAAAATAATTTTTATTACAATTACAAGAAACTAAAAGAATAAATATATAAATAATAAATCTATAATACATTTTTCTCCAAATCTTTTAATAATAGACCTGTCAGATTTCAAAAACCTAACAAGTCTTAATATACCAAAAAGTTTTTGATTTGTCAAAATCATAAAAATTAAATACTGTTATTATTAATATATACCTGAAACATTTCAGTATATATTAACACAGATTTAATCTGTGTTATCCGTGTCAATCTGATTAATCTGTGTTATAAAAACTAAATTTTATTCACTATCTTTTTTCTACCAATAGTTTTAAATATTTCAAACCATAATATACTTACAGTCCCTGCAACAGAACATATAAGTAAATCATTTAAGTACATCGGTGCAAAATGGAATAACTTTTGTAAAAAAGGAATATTTAGTACGAGTCCAAGAAAAATGATTACGCCAACAAAAATACCAATTAATGCAGAGTTTTTTGTTTTAAACATTTCTAAAATAGTGCGAGACCATGATCTATTAGTTAGAATAAGTCCAAGGTTAGCAATAATAAGTGTTGTAAAAGTTAATGCTCTTACTTCTCCTTCAGGTTTACCAAGTGATAAAGATATTCCATAAACAGTGGCTATTACAGCAAGTACACTTAATCCTTGCAATATACTTATCAGTATTTTATTAGCTCCAAAAAGTGGTTCATTAACAGAGCGGGGTGGTTTATCCATAGTGTCTTTTTCTTCTGATTCTGACTCAAAAACAACAGAGCATGCAGGGTCAATTATAAGCTCAAGAAAAACTATATGCACTGGAAAAAAAATAAGTGGTAGATTACCAAAGAGTACTGGTATCAAAGACATTCCAGCTATTGGTATGTGTATCGAAATAATATAAGCCATTGCCTTACGCAAATTATCAAATATACGACGTCCAAGTTTTACAGCTGCTACAATAGAAGTAAAATCATCATCAAGTAAAACTAAAGAGGATGACTCTCTTGCAACATCTGTTCCTCGTCCGCCCATTGCAATACCAATGTGACTTGCTTTTAGAGCAGGTGCATCATTTACACCATCACCAGTCATTGCTACTATTTCACCATTTGACTTAAAAGCATTTACAATTCGTAATTTTTGTTCTGGAACAACACGAGCAAAGATACAAACACCTTTTATTCTTTCTTTTAATGCTTCGTCTGTCAAAGTGTCAAGTTCTTTACCAGTGATGTAATTTTCTATATTTTTTAGCCCTATTTGTTTACCGATATTTTGGGCTGTAACAGGATAATCACCAGTTATCATAACAACTTTTATCCCAGCTCTATAACATTCTTTTATTGCATCTTTTACGGTTGGTCTAACTGGGTCAGAAAGTCCTATAAGTCCAAGAAATTCAAACTCAAAATCATGCTGAATTTCTGGAAGTTCTTTTCTTTTAAAGAATGCTTTTGCAACGCCGATTACCCTAAGTCCTTCTGATGCCATAGATTCGATAACTTTTGAAATTTCTTCTTTTTTGTTAGAAGGAAGGTGACATAGATCAATAATAGCCTCAGGAGAGCCTTTTGCTGCGATCATATATTGATTTCCATCTGGAGAATTCCACACTTGAGACATTGCGAGCAGTTCTTTAGAAAGCGGATATTGATGAACTAAAGACCAATCATTATGAAGGTGTTCTGTGTTTGCAAGTTTAAACTCACCTAATTCTGTAATTGCTTTTTCCATAGGATCAAATGGGTCTTTTTGGCTTGCAAGTATTCCGTATTCCACCAATAGATGAAATTGTTCGGGTAGACTAATATCTTTTTTTTCTTTCACATCAAAAGAACTTTCGTTAGAATATATTTTTTTAACTTCCATCTTGTTTTGGGTTAGAGTGCCAGTTTTATCAGTACACAAAATAGTCGCAGAGCCAAGAGTTTCAATTGCAGTAACCCTCCGAGTCAACACATTTTTTCGAGAAATTCGCCAAGCACCAAGTGCTAAAAAAATAGTTAATACTACTGGAAATTCTTCTGGAAGCATAGCCATAGCAAATGTTATACCAGATAAAATTGCTTTCAAAAAATCATGTCGCGTTAAACCATAAACAACAATTATCACAACGCATAACAATGCCCCCACAATAAGCAAGGCTTTTACTAATTTGCCAGTCTGCTTTTTAAGGTTCGTATCTTCTTCTTCGATGCTTTCAATTGCTTTACCTATTTTACCAAGTTCTGTTTTTGTACCAATTGCTACAACTTTAGCATAACCAATCCCTTGAGTTATCATAGTTCCAGAATACACGAAAGGCAAATCGTCGCCACCGGGTTGGGCTTTTTCCATCTTTCCATCCCACTCGCTTTTTCTTACAGGAACAGACTCGCCAGTAAGAAAAGATTCTTCTACAGTGAGGTTTATCTCTTGTAAAATAACAGCGTCTGCTGGTACTCTGTCCCCTTCTTTAAGTACAATGATGTCATCATTAACAACATCTTTTCCAGCGATACGGATTTCTTCACCGTTTCTTATAACTAAAGCACGAGGGCTTGATAAATCTTTAAGTGCTTCCAACGCCTTTTCAGTTTTTCTTTCTTGGTAGAATGTTATTCCCATGATTACGAAGACAAAACCTAAAAGCATTATAGCTTCTTGAATATCTCCCAAAACGAGATATAGTACGCCACAAATAACCAAAAGTATAAACATTGGTTCTTTTACAACATCTAAAGCTGTTTGAAAAATATTTTTTGGTTTTGATGAAGGTAATTCGTTATAACCGTCTCTTTTTATCCTCTCCAAAACTTCTTCTGTTGATAATCCTTTTATATTTTTTATGTCGAAATTTATCATATTTTCTCCTATAAAATTTTTATGGTAAGTAGAATAAAAATGATAAATCTTACATCATGGTGGTTCGTAAGCTTTTAATAAGTGTGATTTTTTTATGTAAAAATGAAAAGATTTTTTTAAGAATAATATAATCAAACTCACAAAGATTCCTTGTTTCATAAATTTTATTTTACAAACAAAGGAAGTCCCGAAGCCTAATTATACTTCTGCCCTTAGTAAGAGCCCGGCTAAAATGCCTGTTCTTCCAATTAATATTATGGATAAATAATAAAAAAAAAAATAATAAAAGTCAATAGAAAATTTAAATTTTTGGTAATTCATTAGTTTTTGTTGTAAATTTACAATTTATTAAATTTTAAATTTTTATGAAATTTTTTCAAAAGAAGATTTTTTATATTTTTTTACCAAAAACTAAAAGATTATAAATAATTTTTAAATTCCTTTGATATGTTTAAAAATATATGCTAAAATTGGACAAGTTTTTGTTATGGAGTAGAATATGTTAATTAATGGTAGACATTATAGAACAATATGGCTTGCTGAGGATAAAAAAACGGTTGAAATAATAGATCAACGATTTTTACCTTTTGAATTTATAATAGAAAAAATTAATAGCTCAACTGAAATGGCTATTGCGATTAAAGATATGCACCTTAGAGGTGCCCCTTTGATAGGAGCAGCAGCAGCTTATGGAATGTATCTTGCAACCCTTGAGGCTATTAACAATAAAAACGAACAACACATAAAAAACTGTTCTATCCTTTTAGAAAACACAAGACCTACTGCGGTAAATCTAAAATGGGCTTTAAATAGAGTTAATGCTGAACTTGAAAAAGTTTCTTCTATTGAAGAAAAAATTTCTACTGCATATAAACTTGCAGAGCTTATCGCTGACGAAGATGCAGAAACTTGTAGAATGATAGGTGTAAATGGAGTTTCTCTTATAGAAGAGATTTATGAGAAAAATGGTAGACGACCAGTCCAGATTTTAACTCATTGTAATGCAGGTTCTCTTGCTTGTGTAGATTTTGGTACTGCCACATCACCTATTTATGAAGCTGCAAAACGAAAAATACCTATTCATGTATGGGTTGATGAGACTCGACCAAGAAATCAAGGTAAACTTACATCGTGGGAGCTTGAACAAAATAAGATTCCAAACACTGTAATTTGTGATAATACTGGCGGATATTTAATGATGAAGGGAATGGTTGACTTTGTAATCGTTGGTACAGACAGAGTTACAAGAAATGGTGATGTTGCAAATAAAATTGGTACTTATTTGAAGGCTTTGGCTGCTAATGATAATAATATTCCTTTTTATGTGGCTCTTCCATCTTCAACAATTGACTTTAATATGGAAAGCGGTGATATGATACCAATAGAAGAACGAACTCAAGATGAAGTTTTAACAGTTGATGGTTTGTGTAAAGATAAAATAGAGCAAGTAAGATTATTTTCATATTACGCAAAGGCAGCTAACTATGGTTTTGATATAACGCCAGCAAGGTTAGTTACTGGTTTTATTACAGAAAAAGGGATTTGTAAACCACAAGAGTTATTAAATTTCTTTGATTAATGGATGTTTTAATGGTGGCTTCTGTATATTTTTCATCATTGGTACATAAAGTTAAATATAAATCTCCATTAGATAAAATAAAAAAACTTTTAGAAGAATGTAATGTTTCAAATATATTCTCAAAAAATGATCTTGTTGCAATAAAAATACATTTTGGAGAACTTGGAAATACTGGTTTTATTAGACCTATTCTTTTAAGGCCAGTAATCGAAAAGTTAAAAAAAATTGAAGCAAAGCCATACCTAACAGATACAAATACCCTGTATGTTGGCTCAAGGTCTAATAGTGTAGACCATTTGCATAACGCCAATCTAAACGGATTTAATTATTCCACATTACAAGTGCCTGTGATTATTGCTGATGGTTTAAGAGGAGAAAACTCTTGCGACATTGAGGTAAATCTACCTATATTCAAAAAAGTAAAACTTGCAAACGATATTGTTAATGCTGATGGAATGGTTTGTGTCTCACATTTTAAAGGACACGAAATTTCTGGGTTTGCAGGCACGATAAAAAACCTATCAATGGGATGTGCGAGTAGACAAGGAAAACTTGATATGCACTCAACTACTAAACCTTTAGTAACAAAAAATTGTACAAAGTGCGGTAGATGTATTAAAAATTGTCAGTTTGATGCAATTGAGATGAAAGATAAGGCTTTTATTACTACAAAATGCGTTGGTTGTGTAAGATGTATTGCAATATGCCCAGCCAAAGCAATAAAAGTTAATTGGAACGAAACTTCAGACAACACCCAAAAAAAAATGATAGAATACGCTTACGGGGTGACAAAATCATTAAAACAAAAAGTAATATATATTAATATTTTAGCTAACATTAGTAGTACATGCGATTGTTATGTAGGAAATGATAAACCAGTTATTTCTGACATTGGGTATCTTGCCTCGACTGATCCTATCGCACTCGATAAGGCGAGTTATGATATGGTTGTAAAAGCCGCTGGAGAAGATATTTTTCAAAAAATGTTTCCAAATGTAAATATAAATACACAATTTGACTATGCAAAACAATTAAACTTTGGAACTTGTGAATATAATTTGGTTGAGATAGATTAATAATCCTTAAACCCTTCTATATTAATAATTAATTCGAGTTCGCCAGAGGAAATTTTTAGTTTCTTTTTGATTTCTTCTTTTTCCCAGCCTTCTTCCATCAATAATTTTACTCTTTCTTTTAGAGTAAGTTCTTTCATAACTTCTTCAATTCCATCAAGGGCTTTTTCTTCGATTTCGATTGTTTGGTTTTCAATAATTTTTTGAGTTTGTTTTGCAATTTTTTGAGGTGAGTAAGTTAAATTATTTAATCTATTTTCAGGAAGGTCTAATTGATCGTCAATATCAGTAATTTTAATATCAAGTCCGCTCGCTTTTCTTTCTGCAAGTCTAATCAATTTTTCGAGACGTTTTGCTTTTTCTTCAACAAGGTTTATATTATTAACAGTGGTTTCATTTAATCTAACGATTATTTGATTTATTTCTTTTTTTATGTTTTCTAAGATTTCTTTATTTGTAACAAGCTTTTCTATTTTATTTTTTAGGAAAATATACCCAAAAATTATTATCAATATATTTATAATTACAAAAAAGAAATTAAGTAAAGTCATTTTATTCCCCCAAGAAATTATTCAATAAAGTTTTTTGCAATAGCAGCCCAAGACATTTCGTTTAAAACAAGATTTCTGCCATTTTGTCCCATATTTTCTCGCAATTTATCGTCTTCAATAAGTAATAAAATAGCGTCAGAAAGATTATCAATATCATCTTCTTTTATAGGAATGCCATTGTTATTTTTAAATCTTTCTTTATATTTTTGAGAACAGATAATAGGAATTCCGCAACTTGATGCTTCAATCGTCGAAATAGTAATTTGACGGGGCCAGATTGCAATATCAGCACCAATAAAAAAATTTGCAAGTTCTTTATTATTAACAGATGGAAAATGAATTATTTTAAAATTTGTTTTTTCTACAAGAGAATAAAAATATTCTTTATATTGAGTCTCAAAATTACCGACAAAAAGTAATATTACCTCTTTTGTGATTTTATTTTTAATTTTATCGAGTGCTAATATTATATTATGTGGGGCTTTGTCAAAAATAAGTTTACCAGTATAAATTAAAACAATTGCCTCAGATGGAATATTATTTTTTTGCCTAAAACTTTTTTTTATATCTTCATCTGGTCTAAAAAGGTCTGTATCCGCACCAAGTGGCACTAATTCAACATTCTTTTTTATCCTATATTTTTCTTTTATGAAATCAACACATTCAGAAGAAATTCCAATGATTCTATCTGCAAACTTTTCAATTTTTTTGAAATTAAACAATTTATAGAAGATATTGCCAATAAATCTATGAGATTCGTAAGTTTTTACCATGTGATCATCAAAAATAAGTTTAAAATCAAGTTTTTTCTTTAAATTCAATATTCTTACCGAATTAAAATTTGGAATGCCATGACAAATAATTATATCAGGTTGAATTTGTTTAATAGTATTCTTTAAACCCAAAAGCCATACTCTACCACTATACTCAAAAATTGTTTTTAATCTTATGATTTTAAAACCATCAACAAAAGATTCTCCTATTCCTACAAATCTATTGCCAAGCACAGCTTTTACAGTGTTGTCATAATTTGGAAATGGGAAATACCTATCAGATGTGACAACTGTAACGGTATGTCCCATTTTTGCATGCTCTTTTGCCAAAAAGTATTCCTGATAACCGAGTTTGGGTTGAATATAGTTGCAAAGATGAAGTATCCTCATCTATTCGCTGTGATAGTTAATTAATGTTGTTACTTTATAACCATCTAGAACTTTTTCGTAATTTAAAAAAGGAAGTCCTATTACACCAAAAAAACCAGCAACTTTTGCACCAAGGTTTTCTATCAAATTTGCACAGGCTTTTAATGTTCCACCAGTTGCAATTAAATCGTCTATAATTAAAACATTACTGCCTGCTTTTATATCTTCTGTATGAACTTCTAAAGTTGCTTGCCCATATTCGAGGTTATAGCTTTCTTTAATTGTTTTGCCGGGTAACTTACCAGCTTTTCTTGCCAAAACAAAAGGAATATTTAATTTATATGCTAATGTTGAAGCAAATATAAAACCTCTTGACTCAACAGCAAGAAGCATATCAATTTTTTGATCTTTATATAATTCTTCTGTTTTATCGATAATCCATTTAAAAGCATCTGGATTTGTAAAGATACTTGTTATATCATAAAATAAAATACCAGGTTTTGGAAAGTCCTTAACTTTTCTAATCGCTAAATCAAGATTATAATCTTTCATCTTTTACCTCTTTAAATTTAATTTTTATGAACAAAACTATTCTACATTATTTTTGTTAAAATATCAATTTTTTTAATAAAGAAAATTTTAGTCGCTAAATTTCACAAATTTTCACAGAAATATACTGAAAATAGAATATATTTTTCTATTTGACTAATTTCCTCATATAGTTAAACTCTTCTAAAAGGTCAATAAATAATAAAAATTGATATTGCTTGTAATTTATTTAATACAAATGAATTAATAAAGATAATTATTTAAGGCATATATTGACAATTTGGACAATTGTTATTATAAGCATCCTATCTCAAAATTAATATTTCTTCTTGCTGTTTTTTCTTTTTTGTAAAACTCTTCTGTATAATATATTTTATTTTTTTCTAAGAATGTTTGTAAAACTTTTTTTCTGCCTTCTTTATATTTTTTGTTTTCTACAAAAGAATATTCTTTTTTAATTGATTTGCTGTAAAAAATATATTTAATTAAATTGGAGGAAAAAATTGACAAATCTGCGTCTAAAAAAATTTTTGTGTCAAAATTATCATTTTGTGGTTTATGAGTTTTTGTTGATAATATTAAACTAATTGTATTATCAATAATTTTTTGAGGAATATTTAGATTTTTTAATAAGTCAGTTGCAAATAAAGCACTTTTTTCTTCATTATCATTGGCTTTTGGATCGTAAATTATATCATGAAAACAGCAAGCATAGAACATACTTTCAAAATCCGTAATCTTTGATTTATATTTGAATATAATATTAAAAAAAGAATTTATATGAGATAAATTATGGTAATATCTATGTATTTCTGTATATTTTAATTTTAAATTGAATATTATAGCTTTAATTTTCTCATCTGAGATATTATATTTTTCTAAAATAACATACCAATAATTAAATAAATTCATATATTTTAATTTTTCCTACCTATATAGAATACATAAGAATAATATTTAGAATATTTTTTATATAAATCTATTTCGTATTGAGTTAAATTTAATATCTCCATTGCTTCTTTATTTTCTTGATATTTTAATTTCATTTTATTGATTTTATTTTCTAAAGGTATATAATACTCATTAAACCATCCTTCTTTACCCATAATAAAATATTCTACATCATAATATCCTGCTCTGTGAACTATTTCTAAGTTTTCTTCGAGAGTTTTCATTGTTGGATATTCACGAAACCAAAAATGTTTTACATCGTCTGGAATATTTTTTGAAAGATAGGATATTTCAGAGACCACAATATAACCATTGTTTTTTAAAAATTTTGACCATTCTTTTAAGCCTCTATCAAAACCAATTATATAAATAGAACCTTCAGCCCAAATTAAATCAAAAGATTCTTCAGGAAAATCAAGTGCAAACATAGATTGATTTGATGTTTTTATTTTATCATGCAAATTTTGAGAAACAATATTTTGGTTTATCCTATCAAGAAAAGGTTGAAAGTTGTCAACTGATGTAATTTCACAATTAGTTAATTTATTTGCTAGAGTAAATGTTTGGTAACCACTGCCACATCCAACATCGAGGATTTTTGGATTACTTGTCAAGTTTTTTATTAAGGATAAAGCCTGTATTGTATATTTTTTGTTACCAGGACCTTGTCTTGGTAAATCAATAAACATTTCATAAAACACATCCATTTTTAACTCCTTTTCTCTAACCTTTGTAGAATAAAAGTCAATTAATAATAAAGAATTATAAGCTAAAATGCAATAATTTTCAAAAATCATTAAATTTTTTAAAATAATTTGTGTTAAATATAAGATTTTTTATAAAAATGTATTATAATAATAAATAACAGAAATTTTTACAAAAACATTATTCTTTAGAATATTTTCAAAGAAAAGAGATTGTTTCGTTATGGATATAAAAACATTGTTTCTTTGTTTAATTTTTATTAATTTGTTTTTAACTGTTTTTATGCTGATTTCTTCAAAAATACAAAAAACATACAATGGTTATAAATATTGGATATTGAGTACATTTATTCTATCTATTGCTTATATTTTTTTTGCATTAAGAGGTATTGTTAGTGATTTTTTATCAGTTGTAATCGCAAATGCTTTAGCTAGTACGGTTGGAGTATTAAGGATAATAAGCATTAGGAAATTTTTTGCACTAAAAACAAGTAATTTATATTTTATTTCTGTTCCAATTTTGTCTTCTATAATATTCTATTTTACCTTTGTAATAAATAATGGAGTTATAAGAAATACAATAATTTCATTATTTCTATCAAGTGCATCGAGTTATATGGCATACAAAATGATAAAAAATATTAAAAAAGGTGTAGAAGCACTTTATATTTTTAATGCGATAATTTTTATTTCCTATTTAACGATTTGTATTATAAGAATGATTTCATGGATTATTACTCCTCAATCTATGTTACAGTCGTCATTTTCCAATATTTTATATTTTATTTCTGTCATGTCCCTTGATATTGGTTGGTGTATAATGATTTTTGCTATGAATGCTCAAAAAATAAATATGGAAATACAAGAAAAAAATAAACAATTAGAAGAACTTAATAAAGTAAAAAATAAGTTATTTTCTGTTATTGGGCATGATTTACGCAATCCTTTTAATGTAATACTTGGTTTTTCAAATCTTCTAATAGAAAAAATTGAAAAAAAAGAAATTTATAAAATGGAGAATGTTGTTGATAATGTAGTTATAATAAGAGATTTATCTTATAAAACATATATTTTATTAGAAAATCTTTTGAGATGGGGTAAAATTCAGATAGAAATAAATTCTTTTAAACCAGATTTCTATAATTTATATGAAATAATAGATGCAAATATTACATTTGTTAAACATATAGCAGAATTTAAAAAAATAAATATTATTGTAGATGTTGATAATTCTATTAAGATTTATACAGATAAAGATATGCTTGATACTGTAATAAGAAATCTATTGACAAATGCAATAAAATTTTCTTTTTTTAATACTGAAGTAAAAATCCTTTCAGAAAAGAAATTAAAAGATGTTGTCTTATCAGTACAAGACAAAGGTATAGGAATGTCTTTGGAGGATATAGATAAACTATTTAGAATAGAGGAATTATTTACAAGAAGAGGAACTAATAATGAATTAGGAACAGGTTTAGGATTAATCTTATGTAAAGAATATGTCGAAAAAAATAACGGCAAAATATGGGTTGAAAGCGAAGAAGGCAAAGGAAGTTGTTTTAAATTATTATTAAAAGGGGAAAGTTAAATTTCTTATTGCTTCCTTTATGCAAAAAAAAAGACCTGTTAGGTTTCAAAAACCTGACAGGTTTATATTGGCTAAATAATAATTTATTTAGAACCGCCAAACTCTTCAATTAACAGATCATCAAGATCATCTGCCCAATATCCTAAATCTTCAAGACAAGTTTTCAATTCTGTATAATTCATACCAATTAAATCTCTTTCATATAAAGCCCATACTTGTTCACTATCTCTTTGAATAGAGAGTTTAACTCCAAGTTTTAGATCGTTTAACTCTAAAAGTCTTCTGTAAAAAGCGAGTTCATTACCTGCTGGTATTTTCATTAAAGGAGATGCTACTTGTAAGAATTCTCTAATTTGATTTTCACCAACAGGAACAGATAGAAGAAGAATTTGGATAGCAGCAGAACCTCTTTGTAATCTCCAAATTTGTTTATCTGCATCGTAAACATCTTTAGCTTTAATACCTTTTTCTGTAACAAAATCATTAATCATTTGTGTTGCTTTTTGAATTAATTCGCTCATAAAAAATCCTTTCAATTAAAAATAATTATCCAGTACAAAAACTTTTATACTTATCTGGACAAAATTAATTATAATTTCACCTTTAATTAAAATCAATAGATATAAAGAATATTTTTAAAGAAAACGTGTATATTTTTTACCATTTAAAAGGATTTAAATGTCTTTTAAACAATCTAAGACTTTATTTTTAGTATCAGCAAAAATTATTTCATCTAAGGCATTATTGAGTTTATCTTTATCTAAACATTTAATAATTAAATCTTTTTCTTCAATTGAGATAGCATCAAATTTTTTAAATAATTGACGAATTAGAGTTTGTTGCTTGTCTATAATTTTTCCTTTTTTTACACCTTTCTTTACTCCTTTTACAACACCTCTTTTTACACCTTTTTTAAGACCTTCTTTAAGACCTTCTTTAAGACCTCTTTTTTCTGCTATTCTTTCAAATGACATTACATAAGGCATTTTTACTACCTCCTCATATTTTTGAACTTCTAATTCTAATTTTTGTTCATAATCTTTTGGTAAATTAATTAGCCAATCTATAAACTTTAACACCAATATTATCTTTTCTTTTGCGAATCCTTTTTGGTATAATTTTTTTATCAAGTTAAGTTTTGTATTATACTTTTTTTCTACATCTTTTTTAACTTTATTACTTATTAATTGAACTAATACCACTAACCCAAATGGATTGTTACTATTTTCTAACTCTTCTAATCTATTTTCATAATCAAGTAGTTTTATTGTTGGAAAATCAATCTCTATTTTAAAATTCCATCTTTTCTGAACGAATTTATTTGGCTTGTAATTTTTATCTTCATCTGTTAAAATTACTAAACTAACAATTTCTTTTTCATATTTATCAAAAAGTCTATAATTGTAAACGTATAATCTTTGTGTAAAATTGGGTTCTTTATACCCTTGTATCTCAATGTGTATCAAAAGCCAAGTTTCTTTACCATCTTTTAGAAATACCTTAACAAGTTCATCTATGTATTTCTTACCAATATTGTTATCTTTTACAATTTTAGTTAGCTCTTGAGTCAAAAATTCATAGCCTTTACTAAAATCAACATCTTTACAAATATCGGGGAAGAAAAAATCTAAAAAATCATAAAAAAGTTCTTCTATTATATCTTTCCATGCACTGTCAACTTGTCTTTTCATAGATATAATATAATTGATTTTAGAAATTTAAGCAAGAATTTTTATATGCAAATAAAAAGTATATATGACAAAAAATATTCTTTCTTATTTATTTAAATAACAAAGAAAAGATAAAATTATAGAATAAATTTTGGTGTTAATATTGACTTATTATTTCAATTCAATTAAAATTTTAATATTAGATTGAATGATCTACAATGATTATGGAAAGGAGCATAAATTGAATCTAATAATTGATAAAACAATTGGATTAATTCCTACCAAATCTAATTTTGTTGATTCTGTTGCAATTAATAAGGATTATGCAGTTATCTTTGAAATTAATGATGCGACTGCTTATTTTTATGCACTTGATATAAGCAATGGCAAACAAAAGATATTAGATGTCTTGTACATCTATAACACAACTGCTATATTAGAGCCAAAAAAAGTTTCTGCTATTAAAATAGATTGGTCAGATAATTATCGTTATGCTATACTTTTTATAAACGATGATCCTCATGCAATCTTTGATTTTGAAGCCAAACGAGGTTATAATCAAGTAGAATATCCATCTGGAATCTCAGAAACTGGCTGGTCAAATAAAAATAAAGAATGGAATAGTTTAATAAAAAAAATACTCAATGAATGATGTCTAAAAATGCAAAAGCTTTTTAATTATCTATTAAAAAGCCTTGCATTTTTCAAAAAATATAAAATTTTATTTATTTTTAACTTACTTCTTTTATATCATAAGCCATAGTATCTGGATTTACCATTATATTATAACTATGACCTTTATTAAAAGTATAACTACCTGCATTTGCTTGTTTGGTTGGAGAACCTATGTTTTGTGAACCACTTGTATATTTTCCTGTGATACTATTAGCTCCATATTTAAAAATCAGATCAAGATTCCAATAAATTTTTGTAAATCACAGTTGAGTTACGCAACCAATTTAGTATATCATTTATTATATATAATTTTAAAAATACTACAAATAAAATTCTAAAAAAGATAATCTTTGTAAAGATATTTTTTAATATTTAGAAATTAATAAAAGAAATATAAAATTCGTTTAATTAAAAAAATATATTAGTTTAATATTTTATTTCATAGAATGATAATTAAAAGTTTTATGAATAAAAAAAAAATTTAAAAAAATGACCAACTAATTGAGTTTTTATATATTTTATCCAAGTTATTTTTGTTATTTGTTAAAAAAAATGTATTTTTTTTATTTATTGTTATTTTTCTTCTTCAATTTTTTAAAAAAATAGCTTATATTATAGATAACAAAAACAAGGAGGCTTTATGGCTTACAAAATATCAACAGATTGTATCGAATGTGGAACTTGCGTTCCTGAATGCCCAGTAAATGCAATTTCAGAAGGTAGTCCATATACAATCGATGCTAAAACATGTACTGACTGTGGAAACTGTGCTTCAGTTTGTCCAGCAGATGCGATTGCAAAAGGTTAATTTTTATGGGGTTGTGTAAAATCTTATTGTTTTTCCACAACTCCATCTTTGTTTTTATAAATAATAACATTCCAATCAATTAAGAGGAATAATTTTTGTGCAGTGTAGAAAAAGTGTTTTTGTTGCTTGTTATTTATTAATAGTAGTCATAGCCAATATTTTTAGCCTCCAAAAGATTACAATTTATCCTAACCAATTAGATTTTTCGTTTGATAGTTTTTATTCTATCCAAAATTATGCCTCTGATTTTTTTACAGATGATATATTTTCAGAATCCTATCAAAAAGACCAATTAATTTTTAGGATAAAAGCATTCTACCAAGCTTATAAGAAAAATTTTTATAAAGTTGAATTGATAAAAGATTTAAATGATTTTGATGTTATTTTCTATCTTGACATAAATACTAAATATTACTTAAAAAAAGGTGAGATAACTTCTAATATAAAAAAATACCTTCCATCTATCTATAAATATCCAAAAGGTAATAAGAGGATAGATCATTCTGGACTTTATTTTTATAATGAGAACTATTTTAGTTTTTTTTATGATATTTATGGAAAGACTCAGGAGGAAGTTCAAAATAACTGTGAAGACGTTGATATTTTTGGTAAAATTTTGCCATTTAATAAAAAAAATGATGCTTCTCTTAATTTGAAAAGAGCAATATCTGAAATTTTAGAAGAAAGCAATGATGATCAAGAACTTAAAAATTGGATTTCACTTACAAAAAATATATTTACTTATTCGTCAAGAAAAGTAGCAACTGAAAATAGACCATCTTTGCATAGTTTCGCAATAGCAGTTGATTTTTTGCCAAAAAAGTATTCTAAAAATATGTATTGGCTTTGGTCTTCTTATTTTACTCCTGAATGGTGGAATATTCCTGATAGTGAAAAAGTTCATATTCCACAAAAAGTAATAAGAATCTTTGAAAAATATGGTTTTTGTTGGGGTGGAAAATGGTTTAGGTTTGATATAATGCACTTTGAGTATAGACCCGAAATTTTGTATTATGAAATGAGAGATTAATTTTATAGGAGTTTTTATGAGAAAAATAATTTTAATTTTTTGCTTTGCAATTTTACTTTTGGGATGTAAAAAAGAAACGGTTTTGTTATCCAAAATAGATGTATTAAAAAATAATAATTTTGGTTTTGCGTCTAATGATGGGTTTAATTGTTTTATAAAAGAAAATAAAATTGCCGTTTATTCTAAAGATGAAAAATTGTTATTTGAAAAAGTTTATGACGTGCCTGTATCTGCTTTTGATCTTGATAATAATAGCATTTTGATAATTGGTTTTTTAGATGGTAATTTAAAAGAGATAGATTTAAAGACCCAAAAAGAATCCAAAATTGATAAATTCTTTGATTCAATTAAAATTTTAACTTTTTCAAAAAATTATCAATATATTTTGTGGGTTTCAAAAAATAACTCTGTGGTAATTTTTGATAGAAAAACAAGAAACTTTTCTATGGGGGCTTATCAAGAAGAAGTTTACAATTTTAGTTTTGATGAAAATCAAAAAAAAATGTATATTCAATTTGAAAAAAAATTAACAATACTTGACTTTGATAAAAAAATTATGTTAAAAGAGTTAGAATAATTTTGAGAAAAGACCTGTCAGGTCTATAACATTCTTGGGAGGGACGATGCTTTCTGCAAAGACAATGATAAGCACTAATTTTATTGAATACGCATCTTATGTAATTAAAGATAGGGCTATTCCAGATATAGATGATGGATTAAAACCAGTTCAAAGGCGTATTTTTCATTCACTTTTTGAGATGGATGATGGGAAATATCACAAGGTTGCGAACATCGTTGGTAATACGATGAAATATCATCCTCATGGCGATGCGTCGATTTACTCAAGTCTTGTTGTTGTAGCAAATAAAGAACTTTTTATTGATACTCAAGGTAATTTTGGTAACATTTTTACGGGGGATGAGGCATCAGCTGCAAGGTATATTGAATGTAGGTTGAATTCTTTGGCAAAAGAGGTTTTGTTTAACAAAGAAATTACTGAGTATGTTGATAGTTATGATGGTAGAAATAAAGAGCCAGTAGCACTACCTGCTAAAATTCCAAACCTTTTACTAATGGGAGCAGAAGGAATTGCCGTTGGTATGGCAACAAAAATTTTACCACATAATTTTAACGAATTGTTAAATGCCCAAATTAAAATTTTAAAAAACCAAAAATACGAAGTGTATCCAGACTTTCAGCAATGTGGAATACTTGATGTTACAGATTACAATCTTGGTAATGGCAAGGTTAGAGTTAGGGCTGTAATTGAAGTTGCAAATGAAAAAACTTTACTGATTAAAGAAATTCCTTTTGGTACAACGACAGAGTCTTTGATTGCCTCAGTTGATAATGCAGCAAAAAAAGGTAAAATCAAGATTAGTAGTATAAATGACTTTACAGCAGAAAAAGTCGAAATAGAAATAAAACTTGCGAGAGGTGAGAATGCAGATGACACACTAAAAGCTTTATTTGCTTATACTGATTGTGAAATATCTATTTCTGTAAATCTTATTCTAATCCAAGATAATAAGCCAAGACAGATGACTGTAAACGAAGTTTTGGAGTATAACACAAAAAAACTTGTTAGTGATCTAAATAAAGAACTTGAGATAGAAAAAAACAAACTAGAACAAAGACTTCACAATCTTACTTTAGAACGAATTTTTATAGAAAATCGTATTTATAAAAAAATAGAAGAAGTTACAACTTATGAAAAAGTAATTTCTGTTGTAGAAACCGAAATGAATAAATTTAAAAAAATGTTTATTAGAGAATTAACTAAAGAAGACATAGAGAAACTTTTAGAAATCAAAATTAAACGAATTTCTTTATACGATATAGAAAATCACAAAAAAAACATTGATGATATTGTTAGAAACCTCCAATTAGTCAATGAAAGGCTAAAAGATATAAAAAAGTACACAATTGAATATATAACAAATCTTTTGGCTAAATATGGGAAAAATTACCCGCGAAAAACAAAAATTAAAAAGTTTGAAACGATAGATGTAAAAGAAATTGCACAACCAGATATTAAAGTTTACTGGGATAAACAAAGTGGATTTTTGGGAACAGATGTTAAAGGTGAAGATTCTTTTACAGTATCACAGTTTGAAAAATTTTTGATTATCAATACAGATGCAACTTATAAAGTAATTGGCATTGATAGCAAAACATTTATTGATACAAATGCTATCTATGTTGATGTTTTCAATCCAAAAAAACATTTTGCAGTAATTTATACTGATTTGGAAACTACAACCCCTTATGCTAAAAAATTTAAGATTGAAAAATTTTTGACAAACAAGGTTTATCAATTATCACCATCTGGCAAAGGTAAACTCGAATATATTGGGACAAATGTAAAAGCAAAGGTAAAAGTATTCTACAAAAAAAAGCCAAAACAAAAAGTCAATGAAGAAGTTTTTGACTTTAGTAAATTAGAAGAAAAAGGGGTATTGGTTTGGGGAAATAGAGTTGCCACAAAAGAAATCGAGAAAGTGGAAGGGTAGCAAATTAGCCTAAAGCTTGGATTTTTCAAAGGTATTTTGAGATTTACACAGACTTTTTTACAGTCTCTAAATTTTTATATATCAATTATTTGTATAATATTATTCTTTATACTTATAATTCTATCTGTTTTTAATAATTATAAGATTGATTTTAATAAATATATTTATAATTTGTATTTTATAGTACCAATGGCTTTATTATATACAATTTCAGATGGATTTAACTATTTTATTGATAATATTTATAAAAAATCAATAGATAATTACAAATAAACTGAATATTAATTTTATTATAACTAATTACTCTTTATTAGTTTGATTTAAAAACTAATTGAAAAATTTATATAAATGTTATATATTTTTAATCTATGTTATAATTTCTTGGGAGTATCTATGAAAAGATTATTAGAAGAAAAATTAAAAATTTATGATTTAATAAAAATATTTGTTTTAATAATCCAATTCAATTTTGTAAAGTTTTTACTAATATTTATCTTATTCTTTATTCCTGATCAAATTATATCTTTTGTTGTTTTTGATATTTTAAAAATAAATAATTCTATAATTTCTCTATTTTTACCTTTACTTTTAATTATATTTACTTCTCTTGGATGGTGTGAAATTTATTCTTTAATAAAAAATCAAGTAGACTCAGATTTGGATTATAAAATGTTTAGAGATTTCAATAGAAATTGGTACAAATATTTTGTAACAGGTATAATATTTGTTTCTGTCTTTTATGGATTTCTAATTATAAAAGAAATATCTATAAATTAAAAAAATTATCTATTTTATTAAATTCTTTTCCAATTATTCGGCACTTCGTATTAAAAAAAGATTAATATGTATTGCTAAAAATTGTTAATATGAAAAAATTGCTTTTTTTCTGTAAAATTCTGCAACTAAAATCTAATCAATAAATATATTTTCCCTCAGATTACCATTTTCGTCGTAAATTTTTTGTTTTATGTATTCTGGTTGTTTTTTGGCTTTTTCTAAAAAGATAATTTCGTCTGGTGTAAACAAAGGGCTTATTTCTAATTTTTGGTCAGTTAAATCCGTTATTAATAAACCAGATTTTTTTAACCAATTTTTATACTGACTAATTTGTCCTTTTATGCAAGTCTCTATTGAGTCAACACCAGTCTTATTTTTTAGAGGTGCAAATTCATCTTCTCTATCAGTTTCAAAAAAGAATGATTTATTTGCAAATGCAATAACATCAAAAACAAAAGTTTCAAATTTTATTGCATTCATTTGTCCTTTTTCTGCAATATCATTCTCTTTAAAAATATACCCTTCAATTTGTTTTTTTGCAAAATGAATTGGAAGTTTGCTTGTTGCTTTAAGCAAAAAATCAACATTAAAAATATGAATCCCTATTGAACCAAATAAATATTTAAGTTCGCCAGCAGAATCTTTTTCATACATTTTTTCTTTCGGTAAATCAGAATATTCAATTATAGAATTTTTCTCTAAAGAATTGACAATACAACCAAGTTTTTCTTCTGGATAAAGTTTTTTTATAACCTTAGTTGTAACCTTGCTTTTTTTTGAAATATGATAACCAATAAAATATGGGTCTGCCAAATTGATTAACGGATTATCAACTTGAAAATAAGATAAATACTTAATGCCTTGAGCATTCATATCTTTTATTAAACCATTTTTTAAAAGTGCTTTTAATATACCACCATGACCATCTGGATTTAAAAAAAGTTTATTTTTATCAGAAAGAATTAATTTTCCATCCAAAGTTATTGTAGGAAACATTCCTTGTTTAAAAAACACAACATTATTTTTGTCTAACTTAAAAAAATCATTCTTAACAAAAAATTCTTTTGTATCATTATAATTTGTTTCTGATGTCATTATATACCATTTAAAGTTGTTAGAATAATATTCTGTATAAAATTTAATCTTTTCTGCAAAAATTTGAAATAAAGACTTGTTTTTTATAGGGCTTATCGGAAAATTTCCTTTTGGATTTTCATAACCAAGCCTTGATGCCTGTCCCCCTGCTACTGTAAGAAATGCAACTTCACCACGTCTCAAAGCCTCCTCACCTACTTCTTTCAAATCTTTAGTTCGTTCTTCTATTGTAAAACAATCAGCAGGTTTAAAATCAAGATTTTGTTGGTGATTTTCATCGTATTGCTCATAGTATTTTTTTATTTTATTTAGTTCTATATTATTTAACTCATTAATTAATTGATCTTTTTCTTCATCAGAAAGTTCATCCCAAAAATAAAAAATATGTGAATTATTAGTTTTTAAAAATTTTTGTATTAACAAAGATTCTTTAACATTCCTACCTAAACTTTTCATTGATTTTTCCTTTCATCTAATAATCTTAAAAGTTCTTCAATTTTATTTTTTATAATTTTTACATCAATTTTATTTTCATTTTTTGATTCATTTAGAATATTTTTTGCTCCCTTGATAGTAAGTCCTTCTTCATAGAGTAATTTTTTTATTTTAAGAATAATTTCAATGTCTTTTTCTCTATAAACTCTATGACCAAATTTATTTTTTACAGGCATAATTTGACTAAATTCTTGTTCCCAAAAACGAAGAACAGTCGGTTTTACACCTGTAATTTCTGCCACATCGCCAATTGAGTAATATTCTTTTTTATTCCCAATGTTCATATTTTTCTTTTCTACCAAGTAACCTTTTTAAAGAATCTTTAAAATTTGCTTTTTCATAAATTATTCTATAAAGTTCTTCAGTTAGTGGCATCTCAACTTCGAGGTGTTGTGCATAGTGTAGAATTGATTTACAATTTTTAACACCTTCTGCAACCATACTCATACTATTTATTATCTCGTCAATTTCTCTACCTTTTCCAAGTTGTTCGCCAACAAATCTATTTCTTGAATGTTTTGAGCCACAAGTAACAATCAAGTCCCCAATGCCAGCTAACCCAGAAAAAGTTTTCTCTTGAGCACCTGCTTTTTTACCAAGCCTAATAATCTCAGCAAGACCTCTTGTCATTATAGCGGCTTTTGTATTGTCACCAAATCCAATGCCATCAGAAATACCAGCAATTATTGCAATAACATTCTTTGAAGCAGCCGCAATTTCAACCCCAACAATATCATCATTTGTATAAACTCTAAAAAAATCTGTCATAAAAGCCTTTTGAACTTCTTCAGCTAAATTTATGTCTGTACAAGCAGCAACAATAGTAGTAGGAATTCCTTTACTAACTTCTTCTGCGTGTGTTGGACCAGACAATGCAACAACCCCTTTTTTTACTGGGATTACACTATCAATTATTTGCGACATTCTCAAAAATGTATTATCTTCAAGTCCTTTAATTACAGTTACAAGGATTTGATCTTTTGTTATAAAATTTTTAACATTCTCACACAAACTTCTTAAAGCAAAAGAAGGAACTGCAAAAACAACTAAAAGAGCATCTTTAACAGCACTCGATAAATCATTTGTTACAGTTAAATTTTCAGGAAATTTAACTCCTGCCAAAAATTTCTTATTTTCCTTTTCTTCTCGAAGTTTTTCGGCAACAGGCTTATCAAATTCCCACATAGCCACATCAAATTTTGCACAAAGCATAACAGCAAGAGTATTACCCCATGACCCCGCACCTAAAACTGCTATTTTGTCATTCATTTTCATTTTCTCCAATATAAAATTTTATGCTAATTGTATAAGTATATACAATTTTTTAAAATTTTGAAAACAAATTTGACATTTTTAAAAAAAATATTTTTAAAATATTGACTAAATTACTAAAAAAGCTGATAATAACAGCCGATACTAGTTTGTACAAAACGATTAATACTATGGGAATAAGGGGTAACTGATCCTTGTTTCATTAAAAAGGTTGTAATTATTTATTTGATAATTTCATTTTCTGAGGAAATTTAATGTCTCTTTTTAAAATATATTTTTTTTTAATTGTGTTTACTGTGTTTGCTAATTTTTTGTATTCTTCAACATATATTGATGTTTATTATAAACAAATAAATGATAAACAATATACTTTTTTTGCAAATAACTCAAATTTTTGTCCATATCAAGTTTTAGTAAAAGTCGAAGTACCTGAAGGAATGCAAATTACTGATTCTCTCCCTTTTTATAAGGTTGTTCCACCTCAACAAAACAATGTATATTTGTTTAGTATTTTAACAAATGATATAACTAAAGATTTAAAATTTAAATTTAATTTCAATTTTTCAATGGGTAGTCCAGATTTAAGTAATGATGTTAATTTTGAATATATTTTTCCATTTCAAGAAAACGAAGAAATAAAATTAACTCAAGCATATAATGGAAGATATTCTCATAAAGGATGGACAAAATACTCTTTGGACTTTGGGATGAATGTTGGAACTCCAATTTGTGCAGCAAGAAATGGGGTTGTTGTTGCTGTAAAAAGTGACTCTTCAAGAGGTGGTCGCTCTTATAGATATAGATATATGGCTAATTATATAATAATTTACCATGATGATGGCTCTTTTGCTTCATATATGCACCTAAAAAAGAATGGCAGTCTTGTAAAGATTGGGGATAGGGTTAATCAAGGTGATCTAATTGGTTATAGTGGAAATACAGGTTGGTCAAGAGGTCCTCACTTACATTTTATGGTCTATAAACCAACAGTTTTATCTTATCAAACTTATGCAACTCTATTTATTGGTGAAAATGGTCTAATAACAGAATTAAAATCCAAAACTAAATATTTTTCTTATCATAAAAAGAAAGAACTTATTGTATCAGAAGGTACAGTTACTAACAATCAAACAGATACAGAAAAACAAGAAACAGACCTTGGTGGACTTTAATTTACCTTCTAAAGATTATATAACACAGATTAATCAGATTGTCGCTGATTGACACAGATTAAATCGCGTAAATATAGACACTAAATATATTTAACTTTTTAAATTTATGACAAATCAAAAACTTTTTGGTATATAAAGTTCGATTAAAAAAATCTTCACAGAAAACTAAAAATCACGCTTAATTTAGAATATCAAATTTAAAAGACCTGTCTGGTTTTTAAAACCTGACAGGTCTCTATTATTCGTTTTCATGAGAAATAGTTTATTTTTTTTCAAATAAACCAACAATTAATCTAAATACTGACGTTAAAATAGAAAAACCAATTACAATTCCCCAAATTTTAGGATCAAATATTGGTTTTGTGCTAAAAATTACATTTAATGCAGGTACATATACTATTGCTACAATCATAATTAGCATAAACAAAGAAAACAGTTTTAATAGTACATTTTTTGCAGTAAATTTTCTGATAAATATTCCATCTCTTAAAATAAAAACATAAATCTGTGGTGAAATTAAAGTTATCAAAAACGAAACTGTTTGAGCCATTATTTTATCATTCGTTATTTTCCATGTTATTAAATAACCTAAAGTGATACAAACACCAAAAAATATACCATCTAAAATCATGTGTATTCTATCTTTAGCAAAAAGAATAGGGTCTGTTATTTTTGATGGTTTTTTGTCCATTACTTTATCTGAACTTTGATCTGTTGAAAGTCCAACACCTGGTGCTGTTTCCATAATAACATTCGACCAAAGAATTTGTATTGCAGATAAAGAAGCGCCTGGTCCAAAAATAGGTGATAATAAAATAGTCACAACTTTACCGATATTATTTGTAATTAAGTATTTTACGAGTTTTTTTAGATTTTGAAATACTATCCTACCCTCTTTAATTGCCATAACAATTGTAGAAAAATTATCGTCTGTTAAAATTATTTCTGCTGCCTCTTGAGAAACTTGACTACCAGCACGCCCCATTGCAATACCAACATCTGATTTTTTGAGTGCAGGTGCGTCATTAACACCATCGCCAGTCATTGCAACTATATGATTTTTTTGTTTTAATTTTTCTACTATTTTAAGTTTATCAAGTGGAGCTACTCTTGAGTAAACTCTTAACTCTTCAACTTTTTCTGAAAACTCAGCATCACTCAATTTTTCTAAGTCTCTTCCTTCAATTGCTTGGTCAATATTGTCTGCAATCCCAACGCTTTCTGCTATGCTAAAGCCAGTTTTTTTACTGTCGCCTGTGATCATAACAACTTTTATGTTTGCATCTTTTGCAGTTTGTATAACATGTTTAACTTCATCTTTTGGTGGGTCATAAATCGCAGCAGAGCCTAAGAATGTAAATCCAGAAAGGTCTGTTTGTTCAATCTTTTTTGTATCTTTAGAAACTATTTTTTTAATAAAACCAATTAATCTAAAACCTCTTTCAGAACGGCTTGATAAGTCTTTTAAAATATCATGCTTTTTATGCTCATCAAGTTCGTTTTCTGTTTCTTCTATACAAAAAGAACTACACATATCAATAATTCTATCAGGAGCACCTTTAATTATTATTTCTTTTTCACCAGATGGAGTTTCTGTTAAGGTTGCAGAATACATAATATCAGATGAAAAAGGAATTGTATCTAATGCTTTGTAATTATCAAATTGATCTGGCTTAAATCCTGATAAAAGCCCTGCCTTTAGTAATGCAATTTCTGTTGGGTCTCCAGATTCTTTTGTTATGTTACCGTCTTTTTCTTCGATTGATGCAGTAGAACATTTTACAGAAATTAAAAATATATCGTGTACTATGTGAGATTTACCTTCTGCAATAAGTTTAAATAAATCTGCCATTGTGTAAAATTTATTTCCAATTAAAACTTCTTTTACTGTCATATTGTGCTGTGTGATAGTACCAGTTTTATCTGTACATATATAATCAACATTTCCAAGTGTCTCAACAGATGAAAGTTTTTTTACAATAACAGAGTTTTTTGCAAGTCTTTCTACTGCCAACGACAAAGCGATTGTAATTGATGCAGGAAGCCCTTCAGGGAATACGGCAACCATAATACTAATTGCAATTAAAATAGCTTCTTCAATTTTAAAATGTCTTAAAATACTTACGACTAAAACAAATATAGCCGAAAATAACGCAAGACCAACCAAAAACTTAATTTCTTTATTGAGTTTTTTTTGTAGTGGTGTTTTTTCTTCTTCGGTTTCTTGAATGTTTTCTGCTATTTTACCCATTTCTGTTGAATTACCAGTTTTTACAACAATTGCCTTGCCAAATCCTTGCAAAACTTTACTTCCACTAAAAACAATATTAACCATTTCGTAAGGTTTTAAACCATCACCTTTTAGTAAATCCGTTTTTTTAGAAACTGGCTCGCTTTCGCCAGTCAAATGAGCCTCATCCACAAGGAGATTTTTTGCCTCAATTACTCTTGCATCAGCTGGTAGAATATCTCCTGCCTCAAAAATTATAATATCACCAGGAACAATAAATTTTGACGCAATAACTTCGATACTACCCTCTCGCAAAACTTTAAATTGTGGTGAAAGTATTTTTTTTAGTTCTTCAACTGCTTTTTCTGCCTTACTGTCTTGGATTAAACTTATTATTGTGTTTATTATAACAACACCAAGAATAGCCGCTCCTTCTATAAAATCTTTTATTATAAAGGAGAAAATCGTCGCGACAAAAAGAATAATCACCATTGGTTCTAAAAGTAATTCAATGATTTTTTGGATTAAACTTTTTTTCTTTTTTGGTGTAATTTCATTTAAACCATAAGTTTTTATTCTTTCTTCTGAGTCTTTTTCTGTCAACCCTTTATTAGAGGTGTTGAGTTTTTTAATAGAGTCTTCTACTCCAACTGAGTAAAAATCATCCAATTTTAACATAATTTATACCTCACAAATTTATTCTATCGAAAGGAAACAAGAAGTAATCCCCCCTGTTTTTTTTCGATTTCGACATTCATATTTTTACAATAATAGTTAGTAGAATAAAGAATTTATGAGAAAAAAGCAAGTAAATTCTAAATGATTGTATTAGCTAGCCAATAATATACTTAAACGTTTGTAAGAGGTCTATAAATAATATAATTAATATTACTTGTAATTTGTTTGATATAAACTAATTAATATATATAAGTGTTTAAGGTATATATTGACAATTTGAACAATTGTCAATATAAAAGAACCCCCCAGATAGAATTATAATATCCTACACTGGAAGGCAATAAATAGAAACACAAAACTATAGAAACAAGAGGTCGCTGCCCAAGCTCCCATAATAATAAACTTATTTAGCGTGTCCAATTCTTGCAAATGGAACTGTGAAAGAGTCAGAATCGCCCCATTCTTTAGGAGAATTTGAATCTGTAACACCTGTTGAATCTGTTAAAGCTGCATCGTCACGAGGAACTGTATCAAGACATGAGCCTTCGCCTTGTCCAAGCATTATGCCAATACCTTTTGTCTCAAGGTCAGATTTTGTAATACCCAAAACAGTAAAAGGGATTTTCATTTCATAGAATGTATCTCTTGCACCATCATGTCCTAATGCTTTAAAATCAACCATTTTTGAAGGTGTATTTCTATCATCAGCATCTTTAACGCCCCAGAGTGTAGACGCTGCTAAACCATTCTTGAAAGCTATGTTAATACCAGATGTGCCTACTGGAGTACCAACTGTTGTACCTTGTGCAGGGTTTTGTACAAATTTGTAGTAATTTGCTCCAACTGGATCACCTACAAAAACATTGCTTACTGCTTTAGAAATATAAGCTTGCCAGAAATTACCAGCAATATACATTTGATAATCAGGTAAGTCTACACCAGTCCAATAAGGTTTACCAAGATTCTTTTTCCACATATCAACTGATGCTCCTTGACCGCTAACTGTATCAAAAGCAAGCCATGTTGGAGTATTTTGTTGAGAAGGTTTTGTTCCAGCAGAAGAACCTGCATTAGAAGGGTCTGCTATATCTGTTATATCAACATATTGCCATGCAACATAAATATTGCTATCATCCCATGCTGCCCACATGTGAGTTACATCAAAAGGACATTCGTGCATTGACCAGTTACTACCTAAAGTTCTTGGATCATCGCCTGCCATATTGATAGTAATTAACATATCATCAGTCCATTCATTAGCACCAATACTTCCATCTATTGCTATTGTAGAAGAACTTATATATTTTCCTAAAGTTGGATTTACTGTATAAGGTTTTGTTTTATCACCATTAATTGTTGTAGTTGTCGTAGGAATAGTAGTTGTTGTAGTTACAATTGTAGTCGTTGTTGTAGTTGGTATAGTAGTTGAAGTTGTACTTGTTGTTGAAGTACTTGTGCTAGTAGAAGTACTACTTGTAGTTGTTACAATCGTAGTCGTTGTTGTACTAATAACTGTTGTAGAAGTTGTTGTAACAGAAGAACTTGGTGTTGCATAAAGCGTTTTTCCTACTGATATATTTGCACTTTTATCGCCAGTTTGTACTTTAAAAAGATATTGAGCATCATTTGTCAAATCTTTAATAGTATATGTTCCAACACCAGCCAAAACAATTGCTGTCTTTTTAAAACTATTAATAGAATAAGTTACTATTATTTCTGTTAAATCAGTATCAATAGGGTCAATCCATGTTAAAGTGACTTCTTTATTCCCCGCATTAGCAGTTAAATCAGTAACCTCAGCAGGTGGAAGAAGATCAGTTTTGAGAAGACTATCGCAGCCCACAAATGAAATTAGAAAAATTACAAAAAACACTGTTAAAATTAAACTTTGAATACTTTTTTGCATCTTATTATTCCTCCTATAAATTAAATAAAACATGCTATCAAGAAATAGCAAGTTGTGTACCATATTCATATTAACTATTGTAATATGTTTAATTATAAAGAATTAAACATAATTTTACATTTACGAATTTATGCTAAAATAAATCTGTTTTTGTGAAAAAGGCTATTTTTAAGAAAATTTATTTTTTGATAGTATTCCAATAATAAAAATTATCTACTATAATAATTATATACCATTAAGAATATTCTTTAATAAAGGACAAAAAATGCAAAAGGGAATAATTGCTAGTATCGACAAAGTGATGTATTCTTGCGGTCTTGAAATACTTCATCCTGGAGGTATTGAAAAAACAGACGAAATGGCAAAACAATGTAATATTGACGAAACTAAAATTGTCTTGGATATTGGTTCTGGCAAGGGTTTTACAGCATGTTATTTAGCAGAAAAATATAAATGTCAGGTGATTGGCATTGATTTATCTGGTGATATGATAGATTATTCTTATCAATTAGCAAAAAAGAAAAAATTAACAGATAAAGTTAGTTTTAAAAAAATGGATGCAACTAATTTAGACTACGAAGATGATTTTTTTGATATTGTTTTTTCTGAATGTGTCACAGTTTTGTTAGACCAAAAAAAAGCCTTAAAAGAATCTATTAGAGTGACAAAAAAAGGCGGTTTTGTGGCAGATTTGGAAATGATATGGAAAAAGCCTCCGATAGAAGAGTTAATAAAAAAAACTTACGATATTTGGGGTGGTTTTAAGACTGTTACTTTAGAAGAATGGCAGAATGTTTTTATAGAGAATGGATTAACAAATATAAAGCCTGTTGACTTTTCATATAAAATGCTCAATATGAAAAAAGATATGATGAAACAAATTGGATTGTTTGGTTTAATAAAAATGGGGTTTATTATATTAAATAAAAAAGATATAAGAAAAGCTTTTATAGAATATCAAAAAATATTTAATGATTATGTTGATTATCTCGGCTACGGATATATAGTTGGACAAAAACCTCATTGAGGATAAATATTAATTATCACAACAAGCGTTGAATTGAACTTTTAATCTCAATTTAATAATTAAAAATGCTAAATTTAGAGAAAATTGTATAAATTTAAATAAAAAAGTTAATATTTTAAATTTATTGTTATTTTTAATTAGAATATTTATTTTTTAGTACGTTCTTGGTTTAAAAAAAATGAATTCTTTTAAAAAATTTTAGTTGACTTTTTGGTTGGTTTCAATTAAGATTAATTGTTATGCGAGTAAACCATTAGACAAAATCTTCATCAAGAGAAAAAAAATGAATGATATTGATTACAACTTTCTAGAAAATTATTTTGAATGTAATTATAATGATATTGCAGGAAGCAAAAAAGACAACAATACCTCAGATAATGAGGAAAATTTCAAAAAACAAATAAATGTTGATAATATTTTACAGAATAAATATGCTGTATTAGGAATAGATATTTATCAGTATAGCCAATACGAAATTAGCAAACAAATTGTAGTACCATTTCTTTTTCAACAAATGCTAATCAGGACATTTAAAGTTTGCTTTAATGTAGAACCATTTCTATTTCAGCAGTATAATAAAGGTAATTTTGAGGATAGTTTTCAGTATTTTGTTTCACATTTTATTGATACTGGTGATGGTGGTTTTTTGATTTTTGATACACCAATTCATGCAATAGTATTTGCGATATATTTTGAATCAATTGTCAGAAATATTAATTCTGGATTTTTATATAAAAAATTAGGGTCTTTTGTTGGTCCTCTTTTATTAAGATATGCAATTACCTACAATACTGTCTATCATTTGATAAATAATAAGAATCACGGATTATGTAATTATTATGGTTCTGGAATAATTGATTGTAGTAGAATCATATCAAAGGATAGATTAAATCGATGCTTAATTGATGAAGATACATATAAATGGTTTTTATATAATACAAATGGAATAGAAACATTATCATATATGCCAATTGAGGCAATAAAAGAAATTGATTCTTTTAAGAACTATCAGTCTGATAATCAACAAAAAACAGAGTCTTTTTGCTTTCCTCACAAACGGACTGAAATAAATAAGGGAATACAACGCATTGATATACAAAAAATAGGTGAAATTAAATCAAAATCAAGCATATTATCAATTTATAATTTACATCTACAATTTTCTTATCAATTACCTTTTATAAAAACAGACCCTAATGAAAAAATCCATTATTTTACTGTCTCATTAGGTAATCTAAACACTGAAGGAATTGTATAACACATATTAGCACGAATTTTAAAAGATTAACACAGATTACTCTGGTTTTAAATCAAAATGTTTGTTATTTTACATTTTAATCTGTGTTATATTAAAACATTAAAGAGTTAAAGAAAGGAATATTATGACAAAAAAAATTTTTAGATTTACTATGATTTTGTTATTTTTTGTGAACAATTTATTAATGCCTCAAACTCAAATTTCTTATCAAATATTTGAGAATAAAAAGACTATAATTGGGTTAAATGACCTATTTATACTTTTAAGCTTGCTATTTTTTATTTTTATTTTCATTTTTTATAGAAAAAAGATTCTTTTAAGCTTAAAACGTAATTTTTTTTATTTTTTTACTAAGTATATTTTTATTATTTTCCCTATTTTCAGTGTGATATTTTTTCTAATTGGATTGGCTGGATATGATAAACTTTATAAGTATTTATATTGGTCAACTCTATTTTCTTTTGTTGTTATCTTTATTTCTCTTTTATTATTAAGATTTATACATAAACTATTTATTTCTATCAAAATCAAGCATAATAAAGACAATGAAGACAAATTATCTTTTATAAATCTCTTAGTTATTACTTTTTTCAAGTTTTTTATTGGATTTATAGCAATATCATTGATCCTTCTAATTTGGGGTATTCCACTCAACTTATTAAACATAATATTTACAAATTTTAATATAACACCTATTTCTCTAACAAAAGTTATAATAGAAAAAATATTCAAATTATCAATAGTGTTTATAATTGGATTTTTAACAATCTATCTTTCAAAAATAATTGGTGAAAATATTTTTAGATTGGCAGAAGATGATAATCGTTTAGAGCTAAGCGAAAGAGAAGCAAGAGTTAAAACACTAATTAATGTAGTAAATAATCTTATTAAGGTAGTTGTCTTTATTTTTATAAGTTTTTCTTTTTTGCAAGAAATTGGGGTAAATATTACAACTCTTCTTACTGGTGCTGGTATTGTAGGTATAGCGATTGGTTTTGGTGCCCAATCTTTAGTAAAAGATTTTCTTAGTGGTTTTTTTATACTTATAGAAAGTCAATACGCTGTTGGTGATGTAGTTAAAATTGGTGATATTGCAGGATTAGTAGAAAGAATAACTTTAAGAGTGACAATTTTAAGAAATCTCGAAGGCGTTGTACACACAATCCCAAATGGAAATATTTCTACTGTTTCTAATATGACTTGTGGATGGTCTCGTACAGTAATTGATGTAAATGTTTCTTATAAAGCAAATATTGATTATGTAATAGAAGTTCTAAATACAATATTAGAAGAAGCGTATTCTGATCCAAAACTATTACCACTCCTAATAAACAAACCAGAAGTACTCGGTGTAGAAAAACTTGGAGAATCAAGCGTTATCATAAGAATACTCGCCACAACAAAACCAATAAAACAATGGGATATGGCAAGAGCATTAAACAGAAGAATAAAAAATAAATTTGATGAAGTTGGCATCGAAATACCATTCCCTACAATGAAAATTGTTATGGATAAGGAAAAGTTAAGTTTTTAAGAAAAGATCAACTTTTTACCCGTAATCATTTACGGGTAAAAATATATAATACGGATTTTAAGAGATTAAGATAGATTATACTGATTTTTATTCAAAATATTTGTTATTCTATAATTTAATCTGCATTATATCGATTTATAATCAACTACACATTATTAGTTATAAACGCTTCATTAAATAATGAATTTTTTTCGAAGAATATATCGACAAGAACAGGATCAAAATGCTTACTTTTTTCTGAAAGTATTAAATGAACTGCTTTTTCGTGGGAAAAAGGGTCCTTATACGTCCTTTTTTGCCTTAAAGCATCGTAAACATCTGCAATTGCAAGAATTCGAGCTGATAATGGGATTTCAAAACCTTTTTTGTAATTTGGATAGCCTTTTCCATCCCATCGTTCATGGTGATTTTCTGCTAAGGCTGCAGCTAATATTAAAAATGATTTTTTTCTACTCATTTTTACTATTGAGTTAAGTCTTTGATAACCTAAAGTTGTATGTTTTTTCATTATTTCGTATTCATCTTCTGTCAATTTTTTTGGATTTTTCAAAATCACATCGTCTATACCAACTTTGCCGAGGTCATGTAAAGATGCACTGTACACTAAATCTCTAACATATTCTTCATCAATTATATAATAATCGGTATCTGCTAATATATTATTTTTTGCAATGAGTAAATCAAGTTCTGCTTCTTCTTTTCTTCTTTTTAATTCTTCTGCAAGTATTTGAGTATAAATCGTAACTCGCTCTTGATGTTTCGCTGTTTCTATATCTCTTAACTTTGAAATTTGCTGGAGCGTGATTAACATTTCTTTTTGAAATTCTTGAAACTCAAAATCATTTATAAGTAAAATCTCACTCATTTTATAAATTGATTTCATTACCAGAGAGACAATAAAATTTAGAGAACCGTCTTGGTTAAAAATATTTTCCGATGGGTCAGAAATTAAAATGTATCCAATACCTGTTTGTCGTAATTTATGTTCATTCAAATAAACAAGTTCTTCAAAAAGTTCTGGATTTATCCCGCTAAACTTTTCGGTTATTATTTTATCTGTTAATAAATTTATATTATTCACTAAATATGTATATAAAAGTTCTGCTTCTTCATTATAGTTAAAATTTCTTAACTTTGTTATAAATGTTTCAAATTTTATATTATTGTCTTCCAATGTATAAATTGCCCCACCGTAATATACTTTGCCATTGAGTTCTAATTTTTTGAAATCATCGGTGATATAATATTTACTATCTTTTAAAGCATAGATTATTGGATTTAGCACTTCTTTATTATAAGCCATTTTTTTTGCTTTAAATAATGATAATGAGTTTAACACTTTAAGACAATTTTGTTCGCCAATAAATTCTTCAAGTTTTAGCCAGAAATCACAAAGAATATCCTCAATGTATTTTTTCTCTAATATAGCTTTTCTAAAAGAAATTTTAAAATCCGGAATATCAGAGGAGTCAATTATATTAACATATATTGAAAAAAACTTTTCAAATTCTTCTTTATCATTGGTGTCATCTTTTATCAAATTGTAAATATATTTTGATAAGAAATAATCGTCTCCATAAACAGATTCTATTATATCATCAACCATCGTTATAATAATTAATCTTTTAAAATAATTTGTAGAAAGGTATTCATTAATTAACTTCTTTATCTTTTGTTGAAGCTTCATTTTTGTTCTTGAACTATTTATGATTTCTCGTTCGATTGTATTTAGGTATGAAAGTATATATTCAGTAACAACTTTAATTGTGCTATTTTGAACAATTTTTTCTTTTTGACTATATGTTTCTGTGGAAAGTCCTACTATTTCTGTTGCAAGTTCGTTAAAGAAAACGGATAATTTATCCTCTGGATTTATATCTTCAACAGCAGAACGAATTTCACTTACAGCGGCAAGTAGATCAATCGTTTCTCTTTTTGATGAAAAAAAACCATTCAACGCTTCTTTAACTTTTTCTTTTGTGTGCTTCTTTTTATTTTTCATACTAAAAACCCATTCAGCATTAATTCTCATAATATTTAATTAGGTGTCGTTAATTTTATTTTAATTCTTCCATCAAGATTAATTTTATTCTTATCAAAAACATCAAGAAAATATTTTCTTATAAGTTTATCAATTAATCCACTTTTCTTAGCTTCTACTAAAGATTCCTCTAAAAATTTTTTATATTTTTTTGCTGATTTACTCAAATAAAACCTAAAATCTTTATTATAAATTAAAACAATATTTTTTTCTATATCAAGATAAGGATGCAGGGCTGACTCAACAACAATTTCTTGTACACCTCTCGAAAAATAATCTATTCCCATATTACCATCTTTGAGCATTTTGTACAAATCTCTCCATTCGCCTTCTTTTTCAAAATATTTAAGATTATTAGCTTTCCACACTTCAACATCAAACCAGTTTTTGCCAAGTCCGCCAATTTTATTGAGATTTCTAAAATCCTCTAAAGTTTTTACATTATCAAAATCTTTTTGCTTGTTCTTTCCAATAAATAAAATCCTATTGCCAGTAAGTCCGTTTGTAATATCTACTTCTACTGGAATATATTTTGTGTCTCTTTCTTTTGTTTGAATAAGCCAATGTATTGAAAGTTTTTCATTTTCAAAATAATTTACTATACGAGGTTGAGGAAGACTTTTTTCTATATTTAAAGTAAGCTTATGTCCCTTTGCTTCTAAGGCTTTTGTAAGTAATTCATGATAATAATTGTGAGTCCCATCGCTCAGTTCTACTGTTGTTAAAACAATTTCTTCTGAAAATACGAAAAGTCCTATCATTATGAAAATCATTAATAAAATAATTTTTTTCATAATTTACCCCCTAAGATTAATTAATACCAATTTTATCAATATTTTGACTAATTTAATACGAAGTTGTGTAATCGGTGTTCTTTGTATTACAATCTGTTATAATACATGTTATGCTATTATACACATTTTTATAGAAATTAAAATATAAATTTATTTTTTTATGAATAATTAAATTTTTGAATGAAATTCTTTGAAAATAGGTTTTTATAAAATTTTAATAAAAACAGAAAGCTGAAGATAGTTGATTACTATAACTAATGTTAGGGTAATAAATTATCAAAAAAATAAAAATATTTTATATTAAAACTATATTTTATTAAAAAACATTAAAAACTACTTTTTAGAGTGTTTTTATAGTTTTTATTTTACTTTAACTAATTTATTTATTAAATTTTAATATATTTTTAGTTCTTTAGCAGCGTGAAACAAAATGAAAACAGTAATTAGTTTCATCATATTTTTGTTAATTTCTTGGCAAATAGGAGCAATTGAAACAAGAGGACTGCAAAATAAAATAAAGGAGCTTGATGATAATGCCAAAATTGGAAAAAATTATCTAAATCTTAATTGCAGTCGAAAATACAAAGAGTGGATTCTTTTAAAGCATTCTGTAAAAGATGCAAAAAGACTAAAAGACGTTTTATTAAAGAAATATTATATTGATAATAATAAGATTTTTGAACTATTCGACAGTGAGGCAAAAAAAGAAAACATTCTACTATTATTTAAAAAAATCCAATTAGAAATAAACCCAGAAAACTCATTATTAATTTTTTATGCAGAGCTATCTTGATGAAGAAATAACAAATATTGGCTACTGGATACCTGTTGATGGAGGTAAAGATACTGGAAAACAAGATAATTGAATTGCAAATAGCATTATTAGGGGAATGATCAGTAAAATCAAAACACATTCTTTTATTCTTTTGCTTTTTTTAAAGATTTGCTGATAAAATAATTAATAACAAAACAAATAAAATATAAAAATGTAATAAGTAGTAAATAATTCCATAATTGCACTAATTTAATCTCCATATAAAAAATTATATTTGGTTTTATATAGTACGTGGGAAAATACAAGTAATAGTTATTTTTTTTGCTAAAAAACTATAAAAAATTGCCTTTTTTAGAAATTTATTTGACTTTTTCTTTTATCCGTTGGTATAATCAAATGAGTTGAAAAAAAATAAGGAAATTTTATGTCTAATAAAATGGATTTAACATTTGATGATATTTGTAAATTTATTGAGAAAGACCAATTACCTATTGTTGATAAGTTAAATAAAGCATTGGGATTATTAGCCATTATTATACCTGCGTTTATAAATCCCGCTTTGGGAGGGGTTGTGGCGAGTTTGTCGTTTAGCTCTGATTTAATTGGTATAAAGGGCGAAATAGTTGATTTTTTTAAAGATATATTCAAAAAAATAATAAATAAGAATGATAATGATGTATTATCAAGATATGAAAGGATGAGTATAGCTTATTCATTAGTGTTTTGGACTGCATTTTTTGACTCAGTTGAAAATGGATTTTTAAAAATTGAAACAAAATTAAAACTTTCGGTAAATGAAAAGTTATATTTAACAGAAAAAGCTATCGAAGAACTCAATAAAGAGAGAAATATAAAGAATAAAAATGAAAAATACAATTATAAGGGTATTTTAATAGAATTTCCAAACCCATTTGAAACAGATGAGGATAGGGAAAAAAAATTGGGTGAATATTATAAATCATTAACAGATGAATTAAAAATATTTGTAGAAAAACTTGCTTTATGGGATGAGTCTGATAAAAAAAATAAAGAAATTATTAGGAGTATTATTGATGGTATCACAGATGATTCGATAAAAAAATATAAAGAGCAATATTATGAGCTTGCAACAAAGTATCAGGAATTTTTTGTTTGGATAAATATTAAAGATCATAATGATATAAAAAAACATGTACAAGATATTGATAAAAATTTTGTTAATTTTAAACAATTATTAGAAAATAACAATAAAAATATTGATATTGGGATTAGAAATCTCCAAAATATAATAAAATCTATTCCACAAATAATAAATAAATCTAAAACAAATGATGTTTTATCAAAATTAGAAAATATTTATAGTGATAATATTGAAAAATCAATAATACAATCAGATAAAGAAATATATGCAGATATAAATTTGCCAAAAAAGAAAGATATATTTATACCACAAGCATTCAAAAAATTAGAATATAAAAGAAACTATATGTTAGAAAATGATGCAATATGGGCAGATATTGATATAGAAGATGATATTTGTTCAAATCTTTTGAAATATTTGTTATTGCCAAATACTAACGAAGCACCGATTTTAATACTTGGACATCCTGGGTCTGGCAAGTCTTTATTAACAGAAATGATTGCTTCAACATATTATTCAAACTTATTTACAACAATAAGAGTTGAGTTGAGAGATATAAATGCAAATCAAGAAATTTGTTTTCAAATAGAAGAGCAATTAAAAAATATTCTACATAATAGTAAAATAAATTGGTCTGATTTGGTAGAAAATCATAAAAATAAATCTCTATTAGTAATATTGGATGGTTATGACGAATTATTACAGGTAAGTGGTAAAGTTTTTTCTGACTATTTGAGAATAGTCCAAAGATTTCAAAATGAAGAAAAAAGACTTGGGAGAGATGTAAAAGTAATTATTACGAGTAGAGTAACTTTAATTGATAAAGCAGATATTCCAGATGGTTGTGCTGTGTTTAAATTGATGGAATTTGATGATAAAAGAAAAAACTCGTGGATTACAAAATGGAATAAAAATAACATAAATTATTACAAAGATAAAAATATAGAAAAATTTACATTGCCAGATAATAAAAATATTTCATCTTTAGCAGAACATCCTTTGTTATTATTAATGCTTGGATTGTATGATTTGGAGAATAATCAATTAAAAAAAGAGCAAAATCTTACTCGAACTGACTTGTATTACAATTTATTGATAAGATTTGTTAAAAGGGAAAGAGAAAAAGATTCTAAATTACAAAATGAGATAGAAACTGAGTTAAATAATCAGATGAAAAGGCTTGGAGTTGCGGCTATTGGAATGTTTAATAGGAGAAGGATACATATAAGGGAAGATGAATTAAATTATGATTTGAATTTTTATAAGGTTGAAAATAATGATGATGAAAAAAATAAAAAAAAATTATCACAAGCCGAATTATTGCTTGGAAGTTTCTTTTTTGTATATAAATCAAAATCGACTTTTGGTAAGATTGGTTGTAGTGATGAAAAAGATACTGAAAAATCTTACGAATTTATGCACAATACTTTTAACGAATTTTTAACAGCAGATTTTATTTTTAATTTAATAGTAGAAGAGATTGATTCTGTTAATGATCTAAGAAAAAATAAGAAACAAACTAATAAATTATTTATTAATCTTGAAAATATAAATTATATAAATAAATTATGGTTTTATTCGTTAATGCTTAATCAATTATTCTCAAAACCAGTAATTATTGAGATGCTTAGAGAAAAATTTGAACTTTATTTAAAAGAAGATAATAAGAAAGAATTTTTAGAGGGATTTGATATAATAATCGATAATCATATAAAAAAGATTCTTATGGAGAATAAAGTCCCTGAAATTATGATAGAAGATAATCAACCAATAGATAATGATAAAAAAACGATAAAACTACCTCTTTTTGGCTATTTATCAATTTATACAATAAATATAATTATTATAAGGACAATTATAGATAAAGATGGATATATATTTAATGAAAAAAATTTTAATATTGAGGATAATGATAACAATATTGAATTTAATAGACCTTGGGACAGACTTATTTATCTATGGGAATCATGGTTTTCGATAGAAACTCTAAACGAATTATCAGCAATTTTATTTGCAAAAAGAGAAAACGATAATGTTATTTTACAATCTAACGCCGAATTTAACATTTTACCTACTGAAAATAGATTTGATATGATTTCTAACATAAATAATACGCTTGCAAATAACATAATAGCAGGGATTACCGACCTTGCGAAATATGAACTTAATAAAGATAACATAAAAGATATTGAGAATATACATGAAAAATTAAAAAGTGAAAAAATAGATATAGAAATTGATTTGTTGATAAATAAATGTAAATTTTATCGATTATATGAATATAATAGCGAAGAAGCGAATAAATTGGTTGATTATATAATAGATGAAGATTTATTTTCTGATAATGATAGTTTAATGTTAGAATTGATTAAACTATTAAGATTTTATAATTTAAAATATAACGAAATAGATATTTATAGAAAAATACTTCATCCAAAATTTTTTACTGAAAATTATAATCCAGAATTGATTATTGAACTAATAAAATTAGTAAAATATTTTAATGATAGAGATTTTCTTGAAAAAATTTATGAAAATTTAGATTATTTAAACATTATTAGAAGAAATAATCCCGAATTGATTATTGAACTAATAAAATTAGCGAAATATTTTAATGATAGAGATTTTCTTGAAAGAATTTATAAAGAATCAATTTCTCAAAGACTCTTTATAAAATATTGTAGTCCAAAATTGATTATTGAAATAATAAAGTTAGCAATAAATTTTAATGATAGAAATTTTTTTAAAAGTATTTATAGACAATTATTTCATTCAAAATTTCTTGCAGAGAATTATAATCCCGAATTGATTATTGAACTAATAAAATTAGGAAAACTTTTTAATGATAGAGAATTTCTTGAAAGAATTTATGATAATCCAAATTATTTAAACATTATTAGAATAGATAATCCCGAATTGATTATTGAAATAATAAAATTAGGAAAATATTTTAATGATAGAGATTTTATTAAAAGAATTTATGATGAATTAGTTACGCAATCTTTTAGGATTAATAATCCAAAACTGATTATTGAAGTAATAAAATTAGAAAAATATATTAATTTTAATGAAAGATATTTAGATAAGATATCATTAAATGAAATTTATTTCGATATAAATGATAATTTTATTGAATTACTTTATTTTTTATTCAGTAGCTCATATAGAATAGAATCAGTTGAATTATTAAGAGAATACCAACTACAAATTGAATTTGAACTTTATTCATTTTCAATCGGTAGTTTACAAATATTGTTGCCAATAGTAATAGAAATGGGAGATAGAGAATTGGAAGACAAAATAAATATGTTACTCAAATAAAATATTTTTTAACTCTTCTCTCCCAAAACTCAGTATCTCCGTGTTTTTCGTGATAAATTCCCCCAATTTTTTAAAAATATTTACTATTTCTGGTATCTCCCGATTGGTTAAGACGACGGATTGGATTTTATTTAGTAAACTCTAAGCATAAATCGAATAAATTAAACGCAAGGAGTTTAAAATGAATAATAATTTTTTAATCAATGTAAAAGGAATATCAAAATCTTTCCAAACAAAAGCTGGTGTAGTTGATATTCTAAAGAATGTGGACTTGAGAGTAGCAGAAAAAGAGTTTGTTACAATAATGGGTAAGTCTGGCAGTGGAAAGTCTACTCTACTAAATATCATCGCTGGCATTGATAAACCATCGGTTGGCGAACTTGTTATTGATAATTCACCAATTCATAAATTTTCTGAGTCAAGATTATCTTTGTGGAGAGGTAAAAATGTTGGTGTGGTTTTCCAATTTTTTCAATTATTGCCAACTCTCACTGTAATAGAAAATATAATGCTTCCTATGGATTTTTGTAATTTTTTATCATTCTCAAAAAGAAAAGAAAGAGCGTTGGCGTTATTACAAAAAGTTGGGATGGAAAAACATTCAAATAAATTACCAGACACTTTATCTGGTGGTGAACAACAAAGAGTGGCAATTGCAAGAGCCTTGGCAAACGACCCGTCTATTATTATCGCAGACGAACCAACAGGAAACCTCGACTCACACACAGCAGCATCTATAATGGAGTTATTTGGCAACTTATCAAAAGAAGGTAAAACAGTCCTTATGGTTACCCACGAACGCAATAAAATAGAACAGGCAAATAGGACGATATTATTATCAGATGGTGAAATAGTTAGCGACAAATAAGGAGAAAATTATGTTAAATATACAATTTCGTAAAATATTTAGGGATATTATTAAGTCAAAATCGAGAACAATTCTTACAATTTTGGCTATTGCAATTGGTATAATTGGTAGTGGCTCTGTGTTGTTTGCGTATTCGATACTGATGAGAGAGATGAATAAAAATTATATGCAAACTAACCCAGCATCAGCATCTTTTTATATTAACAATATAGACGAAAATTTGGTAGAATATGTAAAATCTAATAAAGAAATAAAAGACATTGAACTTGCTGGATTTTATACTGGTAGAATAGAAGTTAGCAAAAATCAATGGATTGGGTTATGGCTTTTTGTTATCGATGACTTTAATAATTTGAAACTTAATAAATTTAAATATGAAAAAGGAAATTTTCCACCAAAAACTGGCGAAATCCTTTTGGAAAGAGTAGCGTTGGGTGTTGCAGAAGCCTCAATTGGCGAAGAAAGACTTGTAGTATTATCTGATAATAAAAAAGTAAAACTAAAAATTAGTGGAACTGTCCATGCTCCAGGTGAAGCCCCTGCATGGATGGAACATTTAGTTTATGGTTACACCACAAAAGAAACACTAAGCCTATTGACTGATAGAAGTTTAAACGAATTAAATATAATGGTTGCAAAAGATTCTTTAGATTATAAGCATATTACTAATGTTGTAAGTGACCTAAGTAGAGAAATTGAATCAAAAGGTTATAAAATTGAGAAAATTGCTATCCCATATCCGGGAAAACATCCACATGCAAGTCAATTATCGAGTTTGTTGTTTTTATTACAAACATTTGGTTTTTTAGCATTGATTTTATCAACTATATTGATGATTAACCTCATTTCTTCTATGGTCGCACAGCAAACAAGACAAATAGGTATTATGAAAACAATTGGTGCAAAAACATCACAGATTGTTAGGTTATATCTTGGTAATGTTTTATTACTTTCTGTAATATCTTTGATTATCGCTATACCAATTGCCCTTCTTTTTTCAAGGGGTTATTCTGGGTTTAGTGCAACAATGTTAAATTTTACAATAATGGATAATTCAATTCCATTAACAGAATATATTAAAATTATTGCAATTGGTATAATTATTCCTCTACTTTCCTCACTTTATCCAATTATTAGAGGTGCAAAAATTACTGTAAAAGAAGCTTTATACGAATATGGGACAAAAACTAATGATGTTAAAATCAATTTCAACATAAATTCTTTTAATAGAATACTATTACTTTCAATTAGAAGTATTTTTAGGAAAAAAGGTAGAATTATTCTAACAATTGCAACTATTGCTATTGGTGGTGCAATATTTATCACTTCGTTAAATGTTGGTGAAGGTATTAAAAAAACAATAGATAAAATCAAAAACATTGCACTTTATAATATAGACTTAAAATTAAAATCTCCTGTCGTTTTTGATAAATTAGATGTCGCTTTTGCCAATATACAAAATGTTGAAAAATATGAGACTTGGGGCGAAACGAATGGAGTTATAATTTTTGATAATGGTAAACAAAGTAATGAGTTTAGTTTGATTGGAGTTGCAGAAAATACAACTATATTTAAACCAAATATAATAAACGGAAGATGGTTTTTACCAGAGGAAGAAAATGTAATTGTTGTTAGAAGTAATTTTTTTGGTTTGAATACCAAATACAAAGTAGGGGATAAAGTAAAAGTTAAATTAAACAACAATATAATAGAAGAATTTAAAATAATTGGAGTAGAACAATTTATTGGGTTACCGACTGCTTTTATTTCATATAAAAACTTACAAAAAGTAGTAGGCAGTGAGAATGTTTCTACTATATTAAAAATTGTTTCTAAAAAGCAAGACAATGATTCTGTGACATATTTAGCAAAAAATATTGAAAAAGAATTTGACGAACAAGGATTAATAATTACTGACAATTTTAACACTGGAGAATATAGACAAGCATTGGAAGACCACTTTTTGATTATTGTTTCGTTTTTGGTTATGATGGCTTTTTTTATAATAATTGTAGGTGGAATGGCTTTAGCATCAACAATGAGTATTCAAGTTATAGAACGAACAAAAGAAATAGGTATTATGAAAGCAATTGGTGCATCAAAGATTCAAATAATTCATATTTTTCAACAAGAGTCTTTCTTTATAGGTGTAATTAGTTTTGTTATTTCTATAATTGTAGGATTACCTATAACTTATTTTGTTGGGAATATTTTTGGATACATATTCTTTAAATTTCCTTTGAGTTTTGGGCTTGACATAAAAGGTTTTTTTATCTGGTTTGGAATAACAATTGTTTTTGCAGTAATTGCAAGTTTATTACCAGCAATGAAGGCAGTTTCTTTGACAGTAAAAGAAACTTTGTCTTATGAATAAAAAATAGTTTTAATTTTATTAAGTATTAAGACCTGTCAGGTTTTTGAAATCTGGCAGGTCTTTTATTTATAGATATATGGAATTAGACACTATTTTTCATTCCAATTAATCAAGAAATATATTGCAATTTTAAATAAAAATAAGTATAATTAATAAAAGAGTAAATTATTTCCAATTAAAACTAGAAGAGGGTGATTGATGAAGAAAATTGTTTTATTAACCTGCCTTTTCAACTTCTGTTTTTTATTCTATTCACAAGATGCTAGAGGATTACAGAATTTAGTAAATAAATTAGACAATAATATAAGTATTGGAGAACAATATGTTTTACTTATCGCTATAAATAAGTACCAACAATGGTCACCTCTTAGTAATCCAGTACGAGATGCAAAAAAAATTAAACAAGTCTTAGAAAAGAGATATTACATTGATAAATTTATTGAGTTATACGATGAGAATGCTACAAAAGGTAATATTATAAAAACATTTAAGGATTTACAAGAATCTATTAAGGTTAATGACTCACTTTTGATTTTTTATGCAGGGCATGGGCATTATGATGAAGAGATAACAAAAAATGCTTACTGGATACCAGTTGATGGTGGAAATGATACTATTTTACAAGAAAATTGGTTGCCAAATAGCATCATAAAGGGAATGATTAGCGGGATTAAATCAAAACATATTCTTTTAGTATCAGATTCTTGTTTTTCTGGCGATCTTTTGGTTGCCCATAGAGGAATAATGCCATCAATTACTAATGAATACCTAAAAAATGCCTTTCAAAAAAGATCAAGACAAGTTATAACTTCAGGGAGTTCTGAAGTAGTTCCTGATGAATCGAGTTTTACAAGGCAGTTTCTACTCGCACTTGAGGAAAATGATAAACAATTTGTTGATTCTCTTGCACTTTTTGAGCAAATTAGACTTGGGGTTAAAGGAACTACTCCTATGTTTGGTAGCCTATCAGGGACAGACCATCAAGAAGGAGCAAGTTTTCTATTTTTTTTGAAAGATGGAAAATCTAATGATGGTAATATTGTTAATGATAAAACCATTAATATAGAAGAAACTTATCTAAACGAATTGGTAAAAATAAATCCTAAGAATATGGAACTTAAAGAACTTGAAAAAAGTTTTTTTATAACCAAAGAGATAATTGAAAAATCTCAAGCAAGAAATCTTAAAACGATTTTTGATACTGCAAATAAAAAACTTAATGATATAAAACTTAATATGTTTCAAATAATAAATAAAGACATGGAAGAAAATTATAATAATGCTAAAAAAAATAATTTGTTTGACCCCGCAATAAACCAATTAGCAAAATACCCAGAGTATGAAAAAAATTATGGAATAGACAATCTGACATTTCTTATAAATAGAAAAATAGAAGAAATAAATAGCATAAAAAATATTTTTGAAGAAAAAAATATAAATGAATTGAGCGTAATATTCAAAAAAAACTATGCAAGTATAAAAGATATTGATGAGAATAGAAGTATTATTACTAAAATAGAAGATAATATGCAAAGATCACAATCAAAACTCAATAATCTTGAACAAAATATTGTAAAAACAAAAGAATATCTAACTTTAAAAGAAAATATTTTTAATATTAGAAATAAAAAAGAAAAATTTAAAAAAGAGAAGATTGGATATATTATAAGTGGAAGCGTAGTAATGGGGCTTTCTTTCTGTGCAATTAGTACTGGGATAACAAGTCTTGGGCTAAATTATTATTACGGAGGAGAAGTTAATAAGTTTTATAATACTTATAAAAATTCTACTGTTCAAAGCGAAATAGATTATTCTTATAGTAAAGTTGTGGAGTATTCGAGTTACTCTAATGGTTTTTTGATAAGTGGAATTACAACTACTATAATTGGCGGGGTTATCCTTATACCAGCGATCATATTACTTGGAAATTTGTCAAGAGAGACTATATATAACAATGAGTTAAATGATATTAACAAAAAAATTGAAAGATTAAATATTGGTTTATTTTATGGAAATGATAAATTAAACTTCTCAGTTTCTATTAAATTCTAGATAGAAGGTGAAATTATGAAAAAAACATCAAATTATTTTGTGTTTTTATTTTTTATATTAATTATTGGCTGTTATGACTATATAACTGATTTAGATACCCAATTTCCTCGTAATAATCCAAATGATCAAAAAAGTAGTAATTACAAAACAACTACGACTACAACAAGTTCTACTAGTTCAACTTCAACGACTTTAACAACGAGTTCCACAAGTACGACTTCAACGACTACAACAAGTTCCACTAGCACAACCTCAACGACTTTAACGACAAGTACAACAAATTCTACTAGCACAACCTCAACGACTTTAACGACAAGTACAACAAATTCTACTAGCACAACCTCAACGACTTTAACAACGAGTTCCACAAGTACGACTTCAACAACTTCTACTAGTACAACCTCAACAACAACCACGACCAGTACTTCAACTACGACAACAACAATACCACTTTGGTTAAAATCATATAATAATACAACATATAACGAGCAAATTTCTGAGATAAAAAATACTAATGATAATGGATACATATCAGTTGGGACAACAAGTACTGATATTTATTTAAGTGATGCAAAATGTTTAATAATAAAATTTGATGGATTTGGGAATATTTCTTGGAAAAAAACCATAAATATCCAAAATTATTATCAAATATCTGGAAAATCTATATATCAAACAAGTAATGGCGATTATTTAGTGAGTTGTGGAGCTAATGATGGAAATAATAATTATTTCTTGTTGTTGATAAGAATAGATTCTTCTGGTAATGTTTTGTGGAAAAAAAATTATACTTTTACTGACACCTCATATAAATTTTCGCAATCATTAGACTATGGTAAAATGGTACAAACTTCTGACAATAATTATTTACTTTATGGAAATACTTCTTCAGCAAATGCTTTTATTTTTAAAATTGATGGAAATGGAAGTTTATTGATGCAAAAAATATATAAACCTGTCTCTGGTTACAATTATATTGATAATATAACTATTACAAAAGATGGAGGTTTTATTACAGCAGGTTATAAAGTACAATCAGTATATTTGGGGGGTGGAATTCCTCCAACAACATATTATCAATATTGGGTTATGAAATTATCTAATAGTTGTACAATTGAGTGGGAAAAAGAATATTCTACTAATAGTATAAAAATAAATAGCGTAAAAATCGAACAAACTAATAATCTAAATTATATTTTTGTTGGAAATATATATTCTACTTTTAATGATATTATTGTTTTCAAACTTAATAATACAGGCGATTTTATCTGGAAGAAAGTAATTGGGAATAGCATGTATAACATCCCTTATAACGCATATATTACAGATACTGAGGAATGTATTATAGTTGGTGAAAATCATTATGAATCTGGTTCAAATAATAAAAATGGTTTAGTGGTGAGTGTCAATAGTAATGGCTCTATCAACTATCAACGATGTTATTTTTATGAGTGGTACGATATGTTTAATAATATTATTAAAAGAAGCGATGGTTCTTATTTAATTGGAGGACAACACGGAGCAGATTATGGTGAAATTACTGATCAGTGGCTTACTCATGTAGATAGTAATTGTAATATACTAAATGCGTCATTTATCTATACATCTGATTTGACATCTTCTGATTATACAATTACTGCTGCGACATCGTCTACAAGTATTACTGATGTAAATCTCAACATTGACACATCTATTACTTTGGTGTTAAACAACAATTTTGATATAACAACGGTGAATGTTTATTGAGGGAGATTATTTAACAAATTGAATATTTATAGGCTAATGGGAGTTTTAATTATTTAGCTAAATCAAACAAAAATTTATTCTTTCATCAAAAGATTATACCAATTTTTTTCTTCTGTATCAAAGTCAACACCATAAGAATTTTTGAAATTTTGTTTAAAATTATCCTTATTTGTCTTATAAAACCAGTTTTTTAACTTTTTTATATCATATTTGTCTATAATAAAGGCAATAAAGCTTGCTCCTATATCATATCTGTATCCAGTTTCTCGTTTAAAGTCATTTATTGATAAACCTTGAAATTCGGCAAAATTGAGACCAAAAATAAAAGAAGGCATTTCATTCTTTTTTAAGACGATGTTTTTTATTTGTGGTTGCAAATTAGAAAAAATAGTTGACTCCGAGCTATATCCATTATTTTTATACAAGCCAAATTTTAATTCCATAAACTCAGCGTGTCCTTCATAAATGCCAGGTGCAAAAATATATAAAAATGTATTTTGTATAACATGCGTCGCCTCGTGTAAAACAACTTCTGATGCTAAAGAATAATCAAAATCTACATAGTCATAACATAAATAAATTGTTCCATTCAAATCAGTAAAGGCTGGAAAATCAAACTCATAATTTAAAGATTTTAATAATTTAGAATAACTTGTCGAATCTTGAGAATCAAAAAGATAAGTATCGATTTTAATATTTATATTAGTATCCATAAAATCATTAAAAAAAGCAAATCCCTTTTCTGAATACGAAGCAATTTTTTGTATATCTTTTTCCATTTTAGAATCAGGTTGACAAAAAAATACAAAGTGTTCTGTTTCATAAACGCTAAATTCTTTGTCCTCTAAAACAAATCTTGCACAAGAAGTTAGAATGATAATTTGTAATAAAACAACAATTAGTAGTTTAAATTTCAATTTTTAATCCTAAATAAAAGAAATTAGTCGTATAACCCAAAAAAGGCATAAAAATAGACGGGTCTAAAAATACCTCAATTCTATTTGTGTATCCAAAATAAATTCTATACCTTCCTACAATTTTAATAGATGATTCTACGATAAACCTATTAGTTACTAATGTACAGTAAGTTGAAGTTATATATGATTCTTTTGAATAACTGAAAAAATATGAATAAAAAAATCCAATAGAGTCCTTTATAAAAAAATCTAATCTTGAAAACAGATTAAATCCAATACCAATGCTCAAAAAGGGATGTGGAGAAAACTTTAATGTCGAATGCCAAAAAAAGTTACCTTTGGAATATCTATCAAATCTAAGATTTAAAGCCCAACCACTACCAAAAATAATGTTTAATTGTTTGATAGGCGTTAAATTAAGACTAAATTCGTAATCAAAAGGCAAGTCAAGGCTCAAAGTTTTATCAGTGTAATACAATAAATTATTTTTGTAATAAATATTCCATAAGGAAAAGTCTAAATTTAACTTATGTTGTAAATAAAAATATATAAACTTTTTTTCTATCTCAAATCTTACATTAAATTTTGGTGAATACTGAGTTTGGTATAAAACAGTAAAAAATTCTTCTGTTACATTAAAACCAGCACTGAAAGAAATATTTTTTTTGGCAAAGCATAAAACGCCGTTAATAATAAGTAACAAAACCAATATTTTTTTTATCATTTAGTATAAATTTTTATTTCATATTTTTCAGTAAGATTTGCCCCTGCTTTTAAATAGTAATCACTAGAATTTTCGCACAACCAATTTGTTATTGATAAATTATTTACAGTTGCAATTCCTTTTGTAATTAATCTATCATTATTATCATACAGATATAGAAAAAAATCAAGTGTATTTATATTATAAGAATTTGGATTTAACTCAATGTTATATCTTGTATTATTAGTACCGCTAAATTTTATCCAATCAATGTCATTTTTGGGATATATATTGTGATATTGAGTTTCTTCTATTAATAAAGTTTTAGCATCTGTTGTACTGTCATTGTTTTCGTAAATATCTTTATCAAGTTTTAGAATTGTTCCTTCTGTATAGTCCGAAAAATCACTAAAACCATATTTATTCCAAGCTTTGATTTTATAATAATATTTGGTATCGCAAGAAACATCGTTATCATAAGCAACTTGTTTAAAAGTATAAGGATAATTAACTTCTGAAGAATATTCTCGTAAAACATTTATAAGTTTGTACTCGCCAGTAGTTGTATTACTTTTATAAATATAATATTTTTCTGCAATTTCGTTTTTCTGCCATGATAATTTTATAAAATTACATAAATTTTTTGTTGCAACAAGAGATTTTGTGGCAGGCGGAGGAGTAGTAATTTTTGCAACTTTAATTTTATAATTGCCAGTAATATATGTACTAAAACCATAATAAAAATTTAAATAATAATCAGAAGTGTTATCTGTATATATTATTTTATAATTTTTATCAGGCATTTCATTATTGAAATAAATATAATCAAAAAAAATAGGTTTTAAATTATTATCATAAAAGTCGCAATATAAATAATTAAAATCAGATTTTGCTAATTGGTCTCTAATTATTTCTATCTTATAAAAAGAGTTACTCGATGAGCTAAATTTCACCCAATCAGTATCTTTTGATGGATATATAGAATGAAGTTGCTCAATACCATTTTCTACATCAATATTTTTGGCATTATTAGAAGCGTTATCATCTTCAAAGCTATCATTTGCTATACCACTCCTAAATCCAGATGCAGTCATACTAAAGTCACTATAACCATACTTTGAACTATAAGATTTTATTTTATAGTAATAAATTTTTCCGGGTTCTGTTACGAAATCATGATACTTACTTGTATAATAATTTTTTATATCTTGTGCAATAACAATAAACACCCCATTTGGGTCTTCACTTCTATAAACTGAATAACTCTCTACGTCCAATACCTTGTCCCATTCAACCAACACATAACTTGATTTAATGCCTTGTTCAACCTCAACTTTGAATGGTGGTAAAATTTCTTCTCTTATATTATCGCCTTTTGGAGTGATCGTATTGTAATGAGGTTCAGAACAACCCAAAATTAATAATAAAACTATTAGAATCTTTGTTATTTTCTTCATAAATAAAAATATATAATAATTTTATAAATAGTCAACCTTTTTCTTTTCAGCTTCTGTTTTCTTTCTCTTTTTTGGAAGATTAAACCAGTTTGTAAGTATATTCTTGATTTTTATAGAAAAAAAATTTAGTAAGTAAATCATTATTTCAAATTATTCTCCCAAATAAATTTTAATATCCCTTGATATATTGCAAAAGCACATTTTTGTTGAAAAAAATCATCTTTTAGTAATGCTTCTTGCTCTGGTATCATCATAAATGCACATTCTACAAGAGATGCAGGCATTTGACTAAGTCTCAAAACGTTTATATTGCCATAAAAAAGTCCGTAAGATTTTAAATTAGTTTGTTTTACAAGAGAAGAAAGCATTAATTCAGATAATCTTTTACTTTGTGGATAAAAATAAATACTTGATGTGCCATTATTTTCATAAGGATTTATACCGTCAGGCAAGGCGTTATTGTGGATACTAACAAACATATCGCAGTTATTAATAATTGCAATTTCTTTCCTTTGATTTAAAGTCACATTTATATTATTATCATCTCTTGTTAGAACTACTTTTGCAAAGGACATATTTAACAATTTTTTTAATTTGAGTGCTATCGATAGATTTACATCTTTTTCGAGTAAACCAGTAGTACCAACAGCACCTGGATCAGCAGAATGACCAGCGTCAACACAAATTTTTAAATCAGCAAATCTAATAAATTTCTTTTTTGGGAAAGTCAGTTCTAAACTGAGGTAATTTTGATTGGTGCTTTTCCATGCTAGTTTTTTTGCATCCTCATAATAAATATCGTAACCCCAAAGATTGTTTTTTGCAAGGTTTATAGTTAGTTCATAAATATCTTCTTCTTTTTGATCCCACGAAAACCTCAAAATATTTTTATCATTATCATCAATTGTAATCCAATCAGTATCACTATAAGCACTATAAATTTTTAGTTTAATTTGTTTTAATTCTGGGATATATTCTACTAAATAAGGTTGTTTTTGATTTAAATTTATTGAAATTTTACTTTTATTATTATTATATGTATGTTTAACAAGAGGTATTGTTGATTTTGGAATTAAAGTGCCGTATTTAAGATATGATACATTTTTTTGTGATACCCAAACATCTTGGTTTTTTGAAATATTTAACCTAATAAAACCGTCTTTTTTGCCATCAACTTTTGCTCTTACACCTTTTGGTAAAAATAGATAGTAAGCAAGTCCTACCTCTGGTCTTGCTATATTTAATTCTTCTTTTAGTTCTACAATTTGTGGAATATTGTAATTTAGTGTATTTATAAAGCCTTGTGCTTCTTTTGTTATAGTTTCACCATTTTTATTTGTAAAAGTATAGAATATTCTTGCATTATTTAGAGTTTTTGTTATGTTAATTAAATTAGCCTTATAAATACCTGAGATTGTGTTTTCACCAGTTAGAATAACAGTATTTTCTACAAGTTTTATATTATCATAACTTATTGTCCCATCATCATTTACAATCTTACAAGAAACATCACAATTAGCACTCCCTTTTACCTCAAGAGTAATATTATCTTTTTGATTTATAATTAATGCACTTTGTGGGAAAAGTGAGTCTATTTCAACTGCAATTTGTTTTTTAAAAGTAATTATATTTTGATTAGTCTCATTAGTTTCACTTTTACAAGTTAATTTGAGATCATTTAATATTTTTTCTTCTGTTTTACCATTAAGAGTTTGATATTTAAAAATAATGCTCCCTTTTTTAAATGAATCATTTTGTCCAATATTAAATTTTAGATAATAATTTTTGTCTTTTCCTTCTTTTAATGGAATATTTTTGTATATTATGTTGTTTTCTTCGTCAATTAATGAAAAATTTATGTTTTTAAATCCATTTTCTTTAAAAATTATGTTTATTCTATCATCTATATCTAAAATAATCTCATTATTAGAAAAATCTTTTTTATTTATAAGATTGATTTCATTATTTACAACTTGGCAAACTAAACTTTTTATTTTATTTTCTGCTTCAAAAAGTTGTTTTATTTGATTGGGTTCTTCGCATTGGATAAAAAAATTATCAATTGTTTGGTTTATAATCTTGCCATTTTTATTTTTTAGATCAAATCTTAATTTTGCATTCTTAAAATTATCTTTTATCCCACAAAAAATTGGTTTTGAGATTAAATTATTGTTTTCATTTAACAAACTATTTTGATAAAAAACTTCGCTATTTTCTCCAATTATAGCATAATTAGCTAAATATTCTTCATTACAATTAATTTTTAATTGATAATAAGTTCCATCTTTTAATATCAGTTTATTATCTAAAAAATCACTTGTATTCTCAAGTGTTATAAAATCATTAATTAAATTAAAACTTATATTTTGGATATTTGGTTTTGCTTTTATGCTAAATTTTGGTGACAATGCTTTTTCTTCGTAAATATCGCCGCTACAATCAATAAAACTAAACATTAAAAAAGCGTTTGTGAAATTTGAGTCCTCTTTTAAAGATATTTTGCCTTTATACATAGTAAGATTTTTATCATCTTTTGTTAAATCGAATGTCTCAGTTAGAGGTTTACCAAATTTATCAACAAATAAAAAATTACCTTTACAATTAGTCTTGCCTTCAACCTCAATAATAATATCTTTTTGTTTATCAATTATAACATTTTCGTTGTAAATAAGAGGTGAGCTTAGAGCCTGTAAATTATAATCACTATTTGTTGAAGGAGTATTAAAAAAAACATTCCTTTTAAAAAATTTAGCCTCGTTTTTGTAAATTAATTTGCAATTAAATGTGTATTTATTAGAGTTTTTATTATCATTTAACTTTAAGTAAGTAATAAAACCGCCATCTTTATGAACGTCCACAGTTTGGTCATTTATATAAAGTCTTCCTTCTTTTGGACTAATATTCCCAAAAATAAACCCATAACCCCTTTTATAATAAGAGCCTTCTTTTGGATAAATTATATCAAGATTAAGACCAAAGACTTGGTATGTAATTAAAAGAATTATTATTATTAGAATGTGTTTTTTCATAGTAATACCTTCTTGTAAATTTTAACGGATAATATACTATAAATTGATAAAATTACTACAAATTTTATTAATTTTAGGTATATATATAATCAAACTCAAATATCGATTTAGAATTTAAATTGAAAAGGTTGACTTTTTGCTAGTTTTTAATTAAAATTATTTTTATATACTTAAACGCTTCTAAAAAGTCAATAAATAATAAAATTGACATTACTTATAATTTGTTTCATACAAATTAATTAATGGAGATAAGCATTTAAGATATTGAGACAATTTGGGCAATTGTCAGTATAAGCTCAACTTTGCTAACTTACAGGTGTTAGCTAAAATACGCCTTGATCCAAAATACAAATAAAAAATGTTTGTTTTCTGACTTTTGTTAAATTTAATTTCCTATCAAAAATCTATGAGGAGACCAAAATGAAAGTTAAATTTGTCCTCTTTCTTATTTTTGTTCTGATAATTACTTTTTTTTCACATTCTGAAGATGCGTGGGATGTTATTGATGACAATATATGGAAAGGTAGAATATCTGGTGGTAAAAGAGATTTTATCAGTGCTTTTGACTATCTTAATAAGGCACGCATTTATGGCGATAAGAACGGGTATAAAGAAACAATGGATTATTGGTTGATTGAACCTGAATTAAAGATTCTTGAAAAACTTAAAATTTTGAAAAAAAAAGATAATCCACACATTATTAAAATCCTGACTATTTTTATTGATGAACTGGATGCAGAAGTTTATATCGGGAAGACTGCCCCGAAAACAAAAAAGAAAATGAAAATGCTATTAAGGGAAGGGACAGAGGAAAATACAAAAATATTTTTTGAATACCAGAAACATTTTGTTGAAGCATTTTCTGACGGGAATATTATTGCAGAAATAGATTATAAAAGACCTGGATTTACTATTACAGGAATGGATTTAAAAGAAAATGGTTATAAAAATGAACTAGATTTTACTTCAATATCACCAGTTGACAAATATCACAGCTTTATTTATGAAAATTATAATAATTATGATGTATTTTGTTTTATTTGGCCCAAACCAGATGATGTCATAGCCGATGCTAGAGGTGGTTCGGGGATGAAAGAAAGCTTGTCTCCATATTTAATGAAATCACCGCTGAGAGGATTTATGACAATACCAGATATTTGGGTTAATTCTATTGAAACTAGAAAGACATTTGTTCATGAACTCTATCATACTATTGAATTTAATCTGGGTATTTATCCTTCGCATGCTTGGTATGACGATGTGAGAAAAAATGAAATTCCTGATTGGAAGGGAGAAGATGAGTATGATTATTACCAATGGAGATTTGATAATTATGTATCAAAATACGGCTGGAAAAATGTTAATTATAAAACAAGATATAAATTAGAACTGGATCAAGCCTCATTTAAAAATTATCTTGGATTATATTTAAAATATGGGAAAGAAAATGCCATAAAAGCTAGTGAATATGTTTATAATAATAAAACAAAAGAAGCCCTTAATGTTTTTCCTTCTTTTCCTCCTGCTTTATATGAACAAGCAAAATATTATTATGAACATAAAAATTATGAAAAAGCATTGGAGTTTATTAAAGAATTTATAAAAATAGATAAAAGCGATCTGGATGCCTATATTCTTCAATGTGGAATTTTTGCTTCTTCTGGTGATTATCAAAAAGCACACGATAAAATTAAAATAATAGCAGTTACTGGAAAACTTGATTTCTGGCAGCAGACAAAAGTTGAATCTTATATTAACAATATTATAAAAAATACAAAAAATTATGATGATTTACTGGATTTATATAATATGAAAATTCAAATGAATCCAAATTACCCATCCTTCTACAGTTCGAGAGGAGATTTTTATTATAATGAAGAAGAATATGAAAAGTCGCTTAAAGATTATGAAAAAGCCCTTGAACTTTCTTATGGAAGTAGTCTTTATTTATTTTATATCGGAACTATATACTGGAAAATGAGGGATTACAAAAAAGCTGATGAATATATTGAAAAAAGTTTAAAACAGGAAAAATTATCCTATTTGAAAAAAGATGTTTCTGATTTCTTCTTGAATAAAGTTTACGATGAAGAAGATGAAAACAAAAAAATTGACCTTTTGGAAAGAACACTGAAAGCAGATTCTGAAAACGGATGGGCTTACCGAGAATATGGATTTATCTATTATGACAAAAAAAATCATGAAATGGCTCAAAAATATTTTAAATTATCAGCAGATTATGGAGTAGAAAAATCAGTTAAAACCCTAAAAGAATATTATAATATAGATTATACTCCTTCAAAAAAACAAAACAAACAAAATCCTAATGCTATAAAAATTGGAATTTATACTATTGATGGAGGAGATTTACCAAGTTTTAGTGATGTTTTCACAAATCAGCAGAATTATACTTTTATAAATATGGATACAAATGATTTTTCCGAAAAAAAATTAAGCCAAATTGATGTTTTAATTGTGCCAGGCGGTAATCCTTATGAATATAGTGAACCTATAGGAGAAAAGGGTATGAATAATATCAGAAATTTTATAAAAAACGGTGGGGGTTTTATCGGAGTTTGTGCTGGAGCATTTTTTGGTGTAGATACAGAGTATCTGGGAGTTTTTGCAGGAGATACATTTAATGTGGAGCACTGGAAAAGAGGATCTGGCGACTTGTTGGTAGAATTAACAGAAGAAGGCAAGAAAATATTCGGTAATATAAAAGGTCCTTTTAGGATGAGATATGTCAATGGTACTATGATTGAGCCTATTGAGAGAGAAGGTTTGGCTCCTTATAAAATTTTATGTAATTATGTTACGGGATTTGCAGAGAACGGAGCTCCTGATTTAATGCCAAAAAGAGAAGCAATAATAACTGGGATTTATGGAAAAGGAAAAGTTCTAATATTTGCACCACACCCAGAATTTACTCTTGGAAAGGAATATTTTCTGATGAATGCAGTTGATTATGTATCTCCAAGGAAGAAACCTTGAAATTATCTATATAACAACATAATTTTTTACTTAATATCATTCAAAAAGATAATTAATATTTTGTATGTCTATAGATAAGTTTTTTATTCGCTAAACCAAATACTTTTTGACAAATTAAAAAGCTTTTCGTATAACAGTATTAAGATTAAAGTAAAAATTAAGGATTGTTTTATGGAAATAAAAAACTGTATTATAAAATATTCTAAGAATAACCAAAAATTTGAGTATTTATTTGAAATAACAGAATCAAATATTTCAAATGACGATTTTGAGGCGATAATTTCTACAAATAAACTTGAAAAAGGTTTTATTTTATCAATGGAAATAAACCCTAAAACTCAGATTAGTTTAATAGATTTATACCTCGAACTACCTTACAATTTCAAAAAAGAAGATAAAATTTTAATTAATGGCTATCAATCATGGTCTAGTACTGAAGAAGTTAAAGTTAATGATAAACTTATTGGTTTTCCTTTTTTTTCTAAATCTAAAATTGTAGATAGGTACAAACTCAATAATTTTGGTGATTACAATTTCCATAAATATTCTGGTAAAAAAGGCGAGCTTCATAGCTGGAATCATACTTACATTAAAGATATTGATTATAACCTTGATTTTATTGGCTCTCTTTCTGAAGATACTGGCTTTACATATTTTGAATTTAAGACACAAAAAAATGTTATTTATATAAAAAAAGATTTGTCTGGTCTAACAACAGATAAAAAATTTAATGCTTTTAACTTATTTTTTATGACTGGCAAAGAAAATGAAGTTTTTGATAACTATTTTTCTAATATGAAGATAGAAAAACCAAAATCACAAATGGCAACTGGTTTTACAAGTTGGTATAATTATTTTACAAATATAACAGAAGAAATTATTCTACAAAACCTCGAAAATTTTAAATCTAAAAATATTCCAATTGATATTTTTCAAATTGATGATGGCTATCAGATGGCTGTTGGCGATTGGCTTAATACTAACAAAAAATTCCCAAATGGCATGAAAAAAATTGCTGAAAAAATTAATTCTTATGGATACAAAAGCGGTTTGTGGCTTGCTCCTTTTATATGCGAGCACAAGTCGGAAATTTTTACCAAACATAATGATTGGGTATTGAAAGATCAAAATGGTAAATATGTTTTTGCAGGAAATAATGATGGGTGGAGTGGTCCTTTTTATGCTCTTGATTTTTATAACGAAGGATTTAGAAATTACTTAAAAGATGTTTTTAAAAAGGTTTTTTCTGAATGGGGCTTTGATATGGTAAAACTTGACTTTTTGTATGCTGTGGCTTTGATCCCACAAAAAGGAAAATCAAGAGGACAAGTGATGGCTGAGACTATCGATTTTTTAAAAGAAATCACAAAAGATAAGTTAATTTTGGGTTGCGGTGTCCCTCTTTCATCTGCTTACGGTAAGATTGAGTATTGTAGAATAGGTTGTGATGTGCATCCTCATTGTTGGGAGGACGAAAGACTCAAAAAAATAGGTTATAGAGAAAGAATATCAACTTTATCTACACTAAAAGATACAATTTATCGAAGACAATTAAACGGAAACACTTTTCATAATGATCCAGATGTTTTTGTTTTAAGAGAAGAAAATGTAGCCTTAGACCCTGAGCAAAAACACACACTATTTTTGTTAAATCTTATTTTTGGTGGGCTCGTTTTTACATCAGATGATATTTCAAAATACGATGAGGATACTCTTAATTTATATCTTTCACAATTTCCACAAAAACCTAAGGTAATAAAAGAAGTAAAAAACGAGGGTAATGTTTACAAATTTGAGTTTAGCATTGATGGTAAAGAATACCTTGCTTATTCTAATCTCGGCGAGTACCTTGTATCTTTTAACATCCCAGAGGAGGCTGATTTTTTTACTGACGGTGATATTATTGCAGCTAATACAAGACTTAGCTTACAAGGGTTTGAGTCAATCTGTTTTTATAAAATAGGCAAATCTGATTTTGAACTTCTTGGAAGCACTGGTCATATTTTCCCGACATCAGAAATTGAAGAGTTTAAAGTTGAAAATGATAACATTATAATAAAATTAAATCCAAAATTTGTTAATACAAACGAAATTTTTATAAAAATACCTGAAAATTACGATGGATTTAAAATAAATGGTACTTTTATTAAAGCAGAAAAAGTTGGTGAGTTAAATGTAATTATTTACGAAGTGTAATATATTATTTATCAAAATATCGATTTAATAAAATAAATCTTAGATAAAACACGAAGATAACGAAAAGAATGCAATAAAAAATAGAATTTTGATTAAAAATTCTAATAAAAAAGAACGACAAAACTCAAGGAGAATGTAATTTAACCAAAATTTTTTTATTGTAAACTTTTTGGTATATTTATAAATTTATCTTAAATTTTTTGAAAAAATATCGAGAATATAACACGGATTAGCACAGATTAAAAAAAGATTACACGGATTGTGTTTGTTTAAATTAAATATAAAAAAAATAATTTTAACTTCTAATAAACATAATCTGTGTCTCTCATTAAATTTGTGTTATATGGGAGACTCGATGGACAAAAAAATACACGATAGATTAGAACAGATAATTAATATTTTAATAATACTTTCTCTTTTTCAGATATTTATTCAAGATTTTTTTCTTTATCTTCGTTTTAGTTATAGAATTATAGTTTTATTTAAAATTATAAGCTTTTTTTTCGATTTATTGTTTACTATTGAGTTTTTGGTTAAATTTATAGATTCTTTAAAGAAAAAAGATTTTGTTAGTTATTTTTTTTATAATAATGGATGGGCTGACTTTCTTGCATCTGTACCATTGTTGTTTTTTATTTCACTTCCAGTTTTTTGTAAAGAAATTCTTGGAGTCAACTTTAATTTATTATCAGATCAGATGTTTATCACTATCGAAAGTATAAAATTTTTTAGGGTACTCAAATTAACAGGAAAAATAAAAAATCCAAAATCAATTATGACAGAACGAAACATTACTATTATTACCACCACAGTTGCAGCTTCTGTTATAATGTTTTTTGTTTTAATTAGTTTTTTACAAGAGTTACAAATACTTGGGTCTCCATATAAAAAATTAAGGGAAAAAGAAATTGAAATAACTAACAATTTTATTGGTTTGTACAAATCAATGCCTGAATCTAATTTTACAGAATTACTTGATTTTCAAACAAAAAATTTTAACAATATAATTTTACTTAGATATAAAGATAAAATTTTTTACAATAATATCTATGAATTAACTTCTAATGACATAACAATTTTTATAGAATCAATTGTTAAAGATAAATTTGAAATATTTTTTACAAGAAAAGATTTTTTTTCAACAATTGCTTTTTATAGACTTCTTAATTTTTGTCTAATATTTTTTGTTATATTTTTTATAGTTGTTTTTTATAAAAGATTTTTTATCGAAAGTATAGCAAAACCAATTTTAACAATGAAAAAAGGTTTTGAAGAAATAAGCTTTATAGAAGCAGTAAAAATTCCCGATAAATATAAAGAAGATGAAATTTTTGTTATGGCAAAAAATTTTAATTTGAGATGGCTTAATGCCAAAATTAGAAAATTACAAGAGTTAAAACTTAAAAAAACTGGTATAACTCTTATAAATAACGAAAGAGGTAGAAAATGAGTGTTAAAAATATAATTATCCTATTTTTGACAATTTTAGTAGTAATTTTAACTGTTTTTATTTTGAGTTTTCAATATTTTTATGAAGTACCAAAAAACCAAAATGACGATATAGAAGAGGTTTTATTTAAACTTACAAAGGAAATAGAAAATAAAACTTTGACGAATAAAACAATATCTTCTTTTAAAAGTGATTTATTTTATGTGATATGGATTAAAAATAAAAAAGAAGAATGGATACCGATAATTTATGATAAAAATAGATTCAAAAACACAACTTTGTATCCAGACTCTGTCCCAAAAAATCTTTCTAATAATGTTAAAATTGTGAAAAAGAAAATAGGCAGTTTTAATTATATTGTATGGGGCAATAGATTTAGTCTTGATTATTATATAGCAAATATTTTAATCTTATTTCTTTTTATAGCATTGATTTATCTTATATTGTTATTTCTAATTACAATTTTATTTGGCAATTCTAAAAAAGAAGAAATAGAAGAAAAACAGAGAGAAAAAGAAAATAAAGACGAAAGATTAGACTATAATTTAACAGAAGAAGAATTTGATGGTCTATTATCTGATTATAATGAAGAAGATGAAGAAGAACCAATTAATAAAGAGCCTGATTTAGAAAAAGAAAAAATAACTGATGATTATAAAGATTTATGGATAAAACACTTCAAAATATCAGATAATTTTAAGTCTAATTTTCCTTTTGAGAAAATTTATAACCTCTTAAAATTTGGTACTAAACCAGAAGATTACATTAAAGATGGTTTAGAAATTGCAAAAGAATATTTTGGTTTTGTAAATCCAAAAATTTATGTTTCTCAAAAAAATGTTTTTGTCGATCCTTTAACAAAAGAGATTCTTCCTGAAGAAAAAATTGAAATTCCTTTAAAGGGAGACAAAAAAGGTGATGTCTGTATTCCATTATTCCCATATACTATAAAAAAACTTTTTGGCTATTTTTATTTTGAATGGAATAAGTCAGATAATTTTTTAATAGCAGATATTCTTTATTTTTTAAAATACTTTTTTTCTGAAGAAGCAAAAACGATATTCTTAAATCATAAAGAACAAGAAGATACAATTGAGTATTTAAAAGAAAAAATGGAGAAAAAAGGCGATGACGTTTTTGTTGCAATAATTGGAATGGATAATATAGATAAAATCAAACTTGACCTAAAAAATACAGAAAAAGAAAAGTTGAATAAGAATGTTTTAGATAAGGTTTTAGATGATTTTGGAGCAAATTATATATTTAATATTCCTCCATTTTGTGTTGGTATAATAGGTGAAGATTCTAACAAAGAGAAAGAAATCGAAAAAATAGAAAAATGGATTTCTGATATAGAAAAACATAATTATCCAATATCAAACCAATATGGAAACATAGCACTTAGTTTTTCGTGTGGAATATCTTTTAAAAATAATAGGAATATTCATCCTCTAACTCTGATAAATGAGGCTGAAAATTATCTAAAAATAGCAAGAATGCAAGGTGGAAACCAAATTGTATCGGATTAGTCTTTTTTTTATTATATTTTGTAGTTTTTTTGCTTATTCTGATGATATTTATACAAATTATGTACAAGTTTTTGGTGAAGGACCTGTTGGACAACAAATACTTGGCTTTGAAACTAAAACTTATACAAAAGATGAGGCTGTGGGGATTGCAAAAACTGAGGTTTTAGAATTTCTTTCTGGAATGGTTTTTGGTTATAATTTTACCTACAAAGTTGAAAATCCTCTAAACAAGTCCCAAGGTTATTTCGACTTAAAAAATATTGTAATTATAAAGGAAGATAGAAATTTGACCCTAACACAACTTGAGGAATCTCAAATTAGTATTAGAATACAGGCTTTGTATAGGTTAAATGAAAATCAAAAATCTTACATTAGAGGTTTTGGCTCATCTATTGCAAAAAATTCGTTTGGGACATCGAGCGACACTTGGGTTGCGAGTTGGGATAAAAGATTTGAGGTTTATAAAGATGCACTAAGAAATGCTGTTTTAAATGGAGCAAAAAAGAATATCAAATCCCGCCCCCTCTTCATAAAAGGTAAAATCTTACTTGCTGAGTCACCAAAATTTAGAGTGCTAAGTGGTGAGTGGAATGCAACAGTAAAAATAAATCTAATCATAACAGATATAAAATATGCTGATGTGTATTGAAAAGTCATATATTAAAAATTATCGAAATTTTCACCAAAATATATTATTTATTATAAGGACAATTATTCAAATAGAGAAAAGGTATTATATACCCAATCTTTTCTATTTCTAAAATTGCAATCAGAATAATATAGCCTCAAAAATTAATTTAAACCACGAAGTAAATGCAATAAAAAAGAGAATTCTGATTAAAAACTCCAATAAATTTAAAAAAATATCTATTTTATTGAAATTTTATCCAATTCTTCGTGGTTTATCTAAGATTTATTTTATTAAATCGAAATTTGGATTATTAAATAACCAAAAGATAAAAAAAATCAATCAATTAAATAAAAACCAACGTAATCCGTGTCAATCTCCCCTAATCCGTCCCAATCCGTGTTATGGGAAGACCCCCACAAATTCTAACCCTTTTGTCTCAGGAAGATCAAACATAATATTCATATTTTGTACTGCTTGACCACTTGCACCTTTTATTAGGTTATCGAGGACAGAGATAACAAGGATTCTATTTGTACGAGGATCAATTCTAATTGCTATATCAATATAATTTGACCCTGCAACATTTTTTGTGTTGGGTAGGTCGTCAACTATTCTGACAAAAGGACAATCTTTGTAGAATTTTCTGTAAAGTTCATATAATTCTTTTTGGCTAGTACCTTTTATATTTTTTGAATATGAAATAGATAAAATTCCTCTAATCATAGGAACTAAATTTGGTGAGAAAGTTATAATTATATCTTTACCAGAAACAAGACTCAATTCTTGCTCGATTTCTGGGGTGTGTCTATGAATTGGTATCCCATAAGCACTAAAGCCTTCGTTAAGCTCTGGGAAGTGTAGGTTTTGCTTTGGCTTACGACCAGCACCAGATACACCAGATTTTGCATCGATAATTATTGATGTTTCGTCAATAATTTTTTCTTTTAGAAGAGGAACATTTGCCAAAATCCCACAAGTTGTGTAACAGCCAGGGTTTGCTAAAATATTCGCTTTTTTTATCTCTTCTTTGTGTAACTCTGGTAGTCCGTAAACAGCTCCTGCAAGTAATTCTGGGTGATGATGAGTTGTTTCATACCATTTTTCGTAGGTATCTTTATTTTTTAACCTAAACTCTGCACTCAAATCAATGACTTTTTTACCTTTTTTAATGCTTGCCAAAACATATTCCACTGATGCTCCACCATGAGGGACAGCGGTAAAAATAACATCGCTTATATCTGCAATCTCGTCTGGAGTCTTATCATCGCAAACATAGTTTAAGTGAGAATACTGAGGATACAAAGCCCCAATTTTTTGTCCTTTGTTACTCTCAGAATATATAGAAACTATTTTAATATCTGGATGGTTTAGTAAGATTCTAAATAATTCTATACCTCCATAGCCAGAAATACCAACAATAGATGCTTTAATCATAATGTTCTCCTGATTCTTGAAATATTTTTGTATATTTTTGTAAAAAATACCTTATATGAATATATTATAATAATCAAACAAGAAAAAATTGCAACACTTATTTTAATTTTTATATCAATTTTTGATGGCGAAATAAATCCTTCTATAAAAGCTGCTGTGAATATAAAAAATCCAGCCACCAAAACAATCGGTACAACTTCCCGTGCTTTTTTGGCAAAAATATGACTTCTTTTTTCGTCTTTTGCAACTATTAACGACGAACCTATGGCAAAACCAGCCCCCGCTGATAAAACTATTCCTAATAACTCAAAAGCCGAATGAGCAACGACGAAATTAAAAAAAATAGTGCCAGAGCCAGCAGAAATCAGTAAGCCAGTAACTGCACCGATCACCATTCCATTATAAAGCACTACCAAAATTGTCCCGAGCCCAAAAGTAACACCAAGCACAAAAGATGTAAATGCAATCGAAATATTGTTTGAAATATAAAACCCGGCCATATAAAACCGTTGCGATAAATCATACTGCATCTCATTTTTATACATATCCTTCATCTGCTCGATTGATTGTTTGGGTAGAATATTATTAACATATTGTGGGTTTTTATAAACAATTACACCAGTCAAAATCGCACTTCCAAAAAATAAAATAAAAATTACCAAAATGTAAATCCAATTCTTAAAAAAAGCAAATGGAAAATCATGAGAAAAAAAGTCAAAAAACCTATCAGCACTTTTTTTGGGTGAAGAATATAAAATTGTGTGTGCATTTGTCGTGAGATTAGCCACATATTCGATTAAGTCTGGGGAAAGATCAAGCATTTTTGCAGTCTGCGAGTCAGTACAAATTTTACGATAGAGGTTTGGAAATTCCAAAAAATCCTCTTCTGAAAGTGAAGTAATTCCTTTTTCCTCGATTTGGGTTATTATGTTGTAAGTTTTTTCCCAGTATTCTTTGCGTTCTAAGATAAATTTTTCTGATTTAGTGCTCATTTTGATGCCTCAAATATACATTTTTTAGGTATAAAATAGGGTCTACGATTTCTTCGTTGTCTTTAACCTTATTTTTTATAGATATTGCCATTTTTCTACCAAGTTCCTCTTGTTTTTGTTTAGAGAATGTTTCGTAACTATTTAGAAACTGTCTTAAAATATATAATTCGTTTTCATTTAGTTTTTTTGTTATAATTATATCTTTGTAATCTGTTTCTAATTGAGTTTTTTCAACTTTTATATTAAAGTCTGGCAATTTTTTAGTTAGGCTTTCTTCTTTTATAACAACAGTGTTTCCAATCAGATCCCCAATTCGCCTAAACTCGTTATTTGACATCATCGCAAAAAAAGCCCCAAGATAGAATGTTATGTCTTCATCTATGATCCTTGTAAAATTTCTTAAAACTATTGATTTTATATCCAAGAATTTACCTTGATAATTTATAACCCTTAATTTTAGTAAATGTTTACCAGGAGTCTTACCATTAAATAACGCTTCAAAAAAAACAAAAAAGCCCCACCTTAACACAAAATAAATTATAAAAAGAAAAAAGAATATTACACCTTCTTGAATACTATCTTTAAACAAATTGTTAAAATAAGTAATAAATTGTGCAAGATATAAAAAAACAACAACTGCAATTAAAATCAAATAAAAAATAATAGTATCGATTATAAAAGCACCAAGTCTAACAAAAGGACTTGCCGTTTTATATTCGATAATGATTTTGTCAGGAGTTTCGATAGAAAAATAATCTTTGGTCACATGTTTTTTTTGTTTTTTCATTTTAATTACTCAATGTCTATTTTACTACTATTCATAATAAAAATCAATTAATCTTTTTTGAAATATAATGACTTATTTAAATATACAAAAAACTCTTGACAGTGAAATTGCCTTTATAATATAATCAGATAACTCTTGATAGAATTAGGATTTGATACAACTTTGTACTATTTTACAAAATGTAAATTGTAAAAGTCCGGAACCTACCCTATTTTTGACAAATTTTATGTAATTTTGGGGTGGGTTCCAATTTTCGCATATCCTAACTTGTTTCATAGAAACAAATTAAAAATTGGAGAGTAAATTATACTATCCAGCTGGTATAGTCTTGAGACTTATAATATATTCAGTATTTTGATATAAAGATAAATGTAAATTATACTATCCAGCTGGTATAGTCTTGAGACATCATCATTGGCATCATTTTTTTCATGTCCATTGTAAATTATACTATCCAGCTGGTATAGTCTTGAGACTCGTTGGGTTTTTGAAGCCTTACGGGTCTTTTCTATTTCTAAACCTACGATTTAAATCGTAGATTCAAAACTACTTGAATTCCTACACAAAATATATTATATTCCCTTTTAGAGGCAAGCAATGAAAGAAAAATATATAAATCCATATACAGATTTTGGTTTCAAAAAACTCTTTGGTGAAGAAGCAAGTAAAGATTTATTAATCGATTTTTTGAATGAAGTATTAAAAAATGAACA
>Ga0209518_1000240_pt1 | contig 73672 bp, 73 predicted proteins | sample RifGroB1_FD_183993 | JGI IMG/M metagenome (GOLD analysis project Ga0209518, IMG submission 183993) | Groundwater microbial communities from Rifle, Colorado, USA - Groundwater B1 (SPAdes) (version 2) | ecosystem: Environmental > Aquatic > Deep subsurface > Groundwater | place: Rifle, Colorado... | reverse complement strand
AAACTCCCCTTGTCTTCCTCTGGGAGATAAGGGGCTGGGGGTTTGTGGGTAAAAAATCTTTAGGGTTTTCCAGGGTTGACAAACAGATTGATAGAACAAAGATTCCTAATCCTTGCCACAAAAAAAAATTGCTACCTTTTTAGAACATCTCTTAATAAAATATTTAGTAAAATGTTTTTAAAAAAGTAAATTTAATTCATTAAAATAAAAAAAGAGAGGATTGAATGAAATTTGCAGTTATTGGAAGCGGCGGGAGAGAACATGCAATTACCTGGAAATTATCCCAAAGCAAAAAAGTCACTGAAATTTTTGTTTTCAGCAATAACCCCGGAATGCTGGAACTTGGGAAAAAAGCCCCAGTCAATCCAAATGATTATCATAAATTAGCCGAATTTCTAATATCGGAAAAAATTGATTACACGGTCATTGGTTCTGAAGACCCGCTTGTGGATGGTCTGGTGGATTTTTTGGAAGAAAAAGGGATCAAAGCTTTCGGCCCCAAAAAAGCGGCTGCTCTTTTAGAAGGAAGCAAGGCTTTTGCCAAAGAAGTCATGGTTTCTGCAAATGTGCCTACTGCGGCATACAAAGAGTTTACAAAAGCAGAAACAGCGATCACCTATCTTAAACAAAAAAATTTTTACCCGGCTGTGATTAAAGCGGACGGTCTTTGCGCCGGAAAAGGGGTATTCATTGCGGGAAGTTTTGAAGAGGGAGAAAAATTTATCAAAGAAAGCCTTTCGGGCGGGAGTTTTGGGGAAGCTGGGAAAAAAATTATTATAGAAGATTTTTTAGTTGGAGAAGAAGTCAGTATTTTTGCTGTGACAGACGGAAAAAGCGTGAAGTATCTTTCCAGCGCCCAGGATCATAAAAAAATCTATGAAGGCGACAAGGGACCAAATACCGGCGGGATGGGCACTTATGCCCCTGCTTCAATTATCAGCAAAGATATTTTGGAGTTTTTAGATCAAAAATATATTCAAGTTGTTTTAAATGAATTAAAAGAAAGGAATATTGTTTATAAAGGCGTTCTTTATGCCGGTTTTATTCTGACCGAAGACGGACCGAAGGTTTTAGAATTCAACTGCCGTTTCGGGGATCCTGAAACTCAGGTGATTTTGCCTCTTCTGGAAACCGATTTCGCAGAACTTGTTGCCAGTGTCTGTGATGAGACTCTCGAAAATCTTGATATCCGGCTTTCTCCTAAAAAAGCGGTCTGTTTTGTGGCGGCTTCGGGCGGTTATCCGGGAGCATACGAAAAAGGGAAAGTAATTCATGGAATCAAAAATGTTCAGTCCCAGATTTTTTTCGCAGGGGTGGAAAAGAAGGGAGAAGAATACACTACTTCAGGCGGAAGAGTATTGAATATAGTGGCTGTTGAAAATAGTATTGAAGAAGCGAGAGAAAAAGTGCTTTTTGATATTCAGAAGATTGGATTTGAAGGAATGCAGTATAGGAAAGACATTGCTATGAGAGAAGTCAGCCGGGCTGAAGTAGCGGTGGTGATGGGAAGTGATTCCGATCTTCCGATTGTAGCCGAAGGGCTTAAAATCTTGCAGGAAACAGGAATTGGGTTTAAGGTTTATTTTCTTTCAGCTCATCGCGTGCCGGAAGTTTTGATTCCAGTGGTACAAAATTGGGAGTATCAGGGAATCAAAGTGGTGATTGCCGCAGCCGGTATGGCCGCCCATCTTCCCGGAGTGATTGCCGGGCATACCAATCTTCCGGTGATTGGAATCCCGATTGAGTCGAAAATGAATGGAATCGATGCGCTTTATTCGATTGTCCAGATGCCGGGCGGGGTTCCGGTGGCAACAGTGACGATAGGAAAAGCGGGGGCTCAAAATGCCGCAATTCTTGCTTTACAAATTCTAGCCTTGTCCGATTCTAAAAAGAGAGAAAAATTAAAAGAATATAAAAACAGACAGAAACTGGCGGTTCTTGAAAAGAATAAGCTTCTTCAGGAAATTGGGTATCAGGAATATCTGTCAAGGAAAAAAATTTGAACAAAAACCTGGTATTGATTATCAACAATGAGTCTCTTTTAAAATCGATCAGCGGAGCGTTTGTTGAGAAAGATTTTACCGTTTTTCCTTTCTATCATTTTGAAGATGTTCCAGACTACCTTTTTTCAATGGAAAATCTTTTTATCTGGGAGATTGGCGAGATAGACCCAAGAAATTTAAAATGGGTTGATTTTTTAAAAGAACAGAAAACGATTAAATTCATTTTGATTGATTTTATCAATGACGCTTTCCTTATGTCCTTGATTCATGCCGATACAACGCCTCAAGAACTCTATGAAAAGTCATATAAATTGAGAGATTTAATTAATATGTCGGAAATGGTTTTTGACAGTGATTATTCATTTGTCAATCTCTCATCTTATCTAAAACTCAATTCGTTTATTTTTTCGCATGAAATCAAGGAAGGCGAAAATTATCTGGAAGAAGCGGAAATTGTAATCACGGATTTTCTTAAAAAAAACAATCTGGCCGCAGGGATTAAGGATTTAGATCTTTTTTTTCTTGCTCTAGGAGAAGTGGTTGAAAATTTTATTGAATATCAATTGATCCGGTTAAATAAAACCCCAAGTATTATCATTGAATACGGGTACGACAATGAGAAAATTATTATCAGTGTGAGAGATGATTTAGGCAAAGCGAATTTTTTACCTCTTTTTAAAAGTTTTATTCGCAAAACCTCTGTGCAAAAAAAAATACAGGAAGAAGTGTCTCAAAATGAAAACAAAAGGAACAAAGACAACATTCCTGATGACTATAATAAAGAAGGTATATATATTGGAGCTCAGGGACGGGGTATGAGTATTATCAAGCAGGGCGTGCACCGTCTGATCTCAATTGTCAAAAAAGAATCTGAAAAAGAGATTTCTAAAAGGACACAGTTTATTTTTATCGTTTATCTGGATAAAAGAGAGCTGGAAGACAATTCAAGTGTCAATATGCTTGTTTTTTTCTAGTTTTTCAGATTTTATTTTCAAATTTTTCCCTTTATAATCTTTTCTGATTTCTATCAAGGAAAGCATAAAAATGCTTCCCGCTAAAGAACAGGTCAAAAGACCAGCAAGCCCCAATTTACCCATGGAAGAAAGCCCTTCGTAAAAGGAGAAAATCAGGCTCCCGATTCCGACAATATTGACAGCGGCGGCTGTAAAAACGGAAATTCCTGTGGTTCTGAAAATAAAGAATATGTTTTCTCTGCCTTCTTCTTTGAGTCTATGGAGAATATGAACTCCGTAGTTTAAGCTGACGCCGATAATAACAGGGAAAATAGTGATGTTAAAATAGTTGAGTTCCCATTTAAAAAGATAAATCCAGCCGAATGTCCAGAGAGTGCCGGATACGAGAGGGATAAAAGAAGCGAAAACAAATTTAATCGATCTGAAATTAAGCCAGAGCGTGAAAAACATCAATAAAAAAGTGAAGGGGAGGATATAGAGACTCTGATTTTTAATTTTTGTAAACAGTTGATTAAAAATAACAGCTTCAGAAGCAAGAAAAACTTTTTCCAGAGAAAATTTTTGGGTTATTTTTTTAAGATCCTCTGAAATTTTTTTAATACTGCTTGTATCTGAAAGGCTGAAAAGAGGGTCAGGGTAATAAAAAACAAAAAAACCGCCTGTTTTAGAAATAAACTGTCTTTTCAAATCATCAGGGACATCAAGGATGCTTTGAGCCGGAGTTGTTTCTGCCATTTGAATCAGTCTTTTGATTTTTATTTTTTCATTCTCTTCTTTTATTTTTTCTAGGACAGAATCATTTAAAAGCTCCCGGATTTCTTTTAAAATTCTTCTTTTTTCCTTAAGAACCTTTTCTTCAGGAAGGTAATGAGAAAGAGAATCGAGTTTTCCGAGAGTGGGAAGTTCTCCGTTTTTTTTCATTTCAGAGATAGTGTCCGTTAATTCTTCTGTAGTCTGCCAGTTTTTTGCATAAAAAACAATAGGTTTAATGGGCATTTTAATGACTTGTTCCGCTTTTTCCCGAAGATGATCCGACAAAGAATTTTTGTATCCCAAATGGTAAAAATCAGCATTAAACCTGATTTTAAAAACACCAAAAAGAGAGAAAAGAGTCAGAAGGGTAAAAAAAAGAATAATAGGTTTGTAATAGGGAAATCGTTTTCCCTTTTGTTTATCAATATGAAGAATTCTTTCTTTAGTCTTTTTCAGTTTAAAGGAGCGTGTTTTTTCTGAAAGGTAGATAAGAGAAGGAAAGGAAAAAAAGATTCCTGCAAAAAGGAAAGGAAGTCCAATAAGCGAAGAAAACCCGAAGTTTCGAAGTCCTTCTATCTGATAAAAAATCAAGGCTGAAAAACCGCTCATGATACTGATTGTAATGAGCATATTGGAAACAAAGGTAGTTTTAACCACTACTTTTAAGGATTCAAAAGAGTCTTTATGCCGTCCGCGTTCTTCAAGGTACCGGTTGAATAAATTAATCGTAAACTCTATTCCTAAAACCGCAAAAACGACAAGGAGAAATCCTGTAGCAGGGTTAAAATAACCTACGGTCAGCTCAATTGCCCCGATTGCCCAGAAAAGAGAAGAAAGAAAAACAAAGCCGATCAGAAAGACAGAATAAAAGTTCCTGTAAGAAATAAGAATCAAGAGAAAAATCAGAAAAAGCGAAACCGCAAAAATATGCTTTAAATCTTTTCTGACCTGAAAATCAGTTTCGATTTTTTTCATATATCTTCCAGTCAAACCGATAGAAAGTTTTTTTTCATAATTTTTCTTTTCTTCCCCCATTATTTTTTTCAAAAATTTTTGGGGATAAAAAAGAATCTTTTCAATCAAATTTCCGGTTGGTTTGTTTTGAATCTCCTTATTTGTTAAAATTTCAGGGTAGAACGAGGTCATTTCATCCTGTACTTTAATAGAAGCATTTTTTACCGCCTCAACCAGCTGTGCGGAAAATTTCATTTCAAGAGAATCTTCTGCGGGTTTGACAAAAAGAAGAAGCGTTGTTTCGTCTTTGTTCATATAATAATGATAAGATTCGTCTTTTAAAGAAAAAAGTTCTTTTTGAAGCGTCATTTTAATGATTTTAAAGTTTTTTTCGTATTTGTGTTCCAGATCCTTAAAATCAAGATACACAGGCTCATCAACCAGAATGTTGCTCGGGAGGAGTTTTCTTCGTCTTTCATAAAGAAGTTTTTTTTCGATTCTCTTTTTTAACTCTTGAAGGTCTTCTTTTTCTATGAAATAAAGAAGATGGTCTTTAATAAAAGATGTTTTAAACCGGTATTCTACATACTGAATCAATCCTTTGTAATCTGTTTTCCCCAGCTCTTCTTTCAGTTTTTCTGCCGCTTCAATCAAAAAATGCCTTCCGCCTTTTTTTTCTGTGATAGTCTTGATGTAAAGCTCAAAAGCATAGAGATTGTCTTCTAAAGATTCTTTTAAGATTTTTAAATTTGTAAAGCTTTGATCTTTTTCAAAAGACAGCCATTTTTTTTCCGTATCCTGAATAATATTTTGGTGAAGTTCTTCGCTCATCAGGCGAAAATACTTTTCATTCGGATGATCGTAAAGAAATTTCTCGATTTCAGAGGCAATGTTTTTGTAAAAAAGAACCAGATTGTTCATTCTCTCAATGCCTTTTTTAGATAAAAACCATTTGGGGTCTTTTCTTTTGAGAGCTTCATCCAGACCGTTTTTATAATTATCTTCGCCGGTTTTGACTTTTTCAGTTTCTTCCTTTGCCCGGATAAACCAGTTGAGAGCCTCAGTATAAAGATGTTTCCATTCAATCACAACAACCAGATACCCTTCGCTTCCGTAGTTTGAGATGACTGTTTTAAAATCCTGAACGCTGCGTTCATTTTGAGGAAGCAGGTCAAGATAATCTGTTTTTAAACGGATTTGAAAGGAACGAAAAATAAAAAAGAGAGTGAAAAGAAAATAACATATTAAAATAAGTTTTGAATAATTGCGGAGTATTTCCAGATAAATTCTTTTTATATGAGACAAAAGCCCTGTTTTCATGGACTGCCTTTTTTTATTGGTTTATTAAAAAATACTAAGATGAAACAAAAGATTCCACTAATATTTTTGATTTTGCTGTTTCATCTTGTTTTAATTTTGATAACCAAATAAAAATCAGGGAATGTTAAAAAAAAATTTTGCATTGGAAAGGGTTTGTACGGCTGCTTCCAGATATGAAATTCCTTTTAACTCAGCAATTTTTTCTACTACAAAACGGACATAGGCGGGTTCATTTCGTTTGCCACGGTAGGGAGAAGGAGCAAGAAAAGGGGCGTCTGTCTCTGCAAAAAATCGGTCTAGAGGAGTGTTTTTCACCACTGATTCCAATTCAGATACTTTTTTCCCGAAAGTAATGACTCCGCTGAAAGAAAGATAATAACCTGCATCCAGAATTAAACCCGCCTCTTCCTGATTTCCGGTGAAGCAGTGAAAAACCGCTTTTTTGATTTTATGGTTCAAAAGAATATTTAAAGTATCCTTCACAGCGTCTCTGCTGTGAATAATGACTGGTTTATCAAACTGAAGAGCTTTTTGAAGAAGCGCTTCAAAAGTTTTTTTCTGAACATCTGTACTCTCATAGTTTTTGAAATAATCAAGCCCAATTTCTCCGATCGCGACAATTTTTGGATGAGAGAGAAAAGTATCCAGAAAGGTTTCCAGTTTTTGATCCAGATGAGCTGAATCATGGGGGTGGAGTCCCAACGCGCCGTAAATAAAAGGGTATTTTTCTATATATTCCATAACTTTCCAGTTGGACTTTTTATCTGCCGCAACGGTAATGGCAAAAGAAAGTTCGTCTTTTATTTTTGAAAGGACTGTGTCAAAATCTTCGTGATAGTCTTTAAAATCGAGATGGCAATGAGTATCTGCCGGGTTCATTTTTTTACCTCTTTAATTTTTTGTTCAACTTTTTCAATAAAAGTTTTCAATATTTTAATTCTGGCAAACCGTTTGCAATTGGAAGGGACGACAATCCATGGAGCATGATCCTGATTGGTCTTATCAATCATTTCATCGGCTGCTTTTTCATAATCGTTCCATTTTTCACGGTTTCTCCAGTCTTCGGGAGTGATTTTCCATTGTTTGAGAGGATTTTTCTGTCTTTCTTCAAAGCGTTGCAATTGAGTATCAGAGTCGGTTTGAAGCCAGTATTTCAAAATCACAGCTCCGAAATCACTCCATGCTTTTTCAGTCTCGTTGATTTCCTGATAGGCTTTTTTCCATTCTGAAACAGGAGTGAAGTTTTCAACTCTTTCCACCAGGACTCTGCCATACCAGGAACGGTCGAAAACACATATATGCCCTTGTTTAGGAAAATGATTCCAGAAACGCCAGAGATAGGGGTGTTTTTTTTCAATATCATTGGGTGCGGCGATTGGAATCACTTCGTATCCCCTCGGATCCATTTTTTCCACCAGCCTGCGGATAGAGCCGCCTTTTCCAGCCGCATCGGAACCTTCAAAAACAATAATCACTGGGATGCGGTAGAGGAAAATCAGATGTTCCAGTTCCCAGACTCTTTTCTGATATTTTTTTAAAAGAATTTTATAATCATTTTCAGATAAAGAAAGAGTTAAATCTATATCTGAAAGAATAGAAGGAAATTTTTCTTCAGATTGAAAAATTTTGTTTGTTTGTAAAGTTTCATTCAGCTTGGATTCAATCTTATCGCAAAGAGTGGAAAAAACTTTAATGGCCGCTTTTTTTTCATGGTATGCGTTTACGAAATACCAGGAAGTTTCGTCTGTTTCGGTTTCTAAAAACATATCGCGTACAGCATCCAGATAAAGATTGTATTTTTTATGGTTTTTCCAGTCTGAAGGATTTATTTTCCAACGGGTGGAAGGGTTTTTTTCAAGTTTTTTAAATCTTTTTTTCTGTTCTTTTTTAGAAATATGAAGAAAAAATTTGACAATCAGGGTTCCAGAATCAGTCAGCTGCTTTTCAAATGATCTGATTTCCGGATAAGCATTCTGCCAGACAGATTTTTTAACATTTTTTTCGACTCGGTCAAAAAGCGCTCTTGTGTACCATGAACGGTTTAAAATCGTAATCCGTCCTTTTTCAGGGGTTTTCTGCCAGAATCTCCATAAAAAATGACGGAGGCGTTCCTCACGGTTGGGTGTATTGGCAGAATAAACCTGAAAGCCCCGCGCATCAAGAGACAGGGTCAGTCGGTTGATAAGCTCTCCCTTTCCTGCTGCATCCCATCCTTCAAAAACGATAAGAATAGGTAGTTGTTTTTCAATTGCTTTTCTTTGAAGAATCCCCAAACGGGCAGAAAGATCTTCAAGGAGTTTTTTTTCTTCCGTTTCGCTCAAAAAATCAGTGACCATGTTTTTTCCCTTCAATTATTTTAAAAGCTTAATAGTAAACCAGAAAAGAGAGCCTTTGTTTTTATAGCTTTCCACTCCAATCTTTCCATGCATCAGCTCAACCAGGCGTTGAGATATGTTTAACCCCAATCCGGTTCCTCCGTAAGTTTTTGAGGTAGAAGAATCGACTTGTGAAAAGGGCTGAAAAAGCTTTTCAAAGTCATTTCTGTCGATTCCTATCCCTGTATCGGAAATTTTAAATAACAAAACAATTTCTTTGTCTATTTCCTGTTCTATTTCAACCGATAAAGAAATTTTTCCTTTATGGGTAAATTTTAATGCATTATCAATCAAATTGATAAGTATTTGCTTGAGCCTTCCCTGATCTCCTTCCAGTTGCTCTGGAATACCCGGAGCATAGAAATATTTGAAATATAATTTTTTTTCTTCGGATTTCGGCTGGTAAATCTGAAAAATTTCTTTTAAAAGGGTTTCAAGGTTGAAATAATTTTTTTCCAGATAAAAATTACCTGTTTCTATTTTTGAAATATCCAGAATATCGTTTAAAATTCTGAGTAAGCTTTCAGCTGATTTTTTAATAGTAAAAACCGTATCTTTTTGTTCTTCATCTAAATGAGTGTAAAGAAGAAGAACTTGGAGCATTCCCAAAATCCCATTCATCGGGGTTCTGATTTCATGACTCATGTTTGCCAGAAAGATGCTTTTAATCTGATTTGCTTTTTCAGCGTCTTCTTTTGCCTGAATCAGATTTTTTTTGATATATTTTCTTTTTCCGAGCATTCGATTGATCAATAGAGCGATTTCTTCTAATTCAAATAAATAAATTTTATCTTTTGGAAGAAAAAGATCTTTTTTCTCAGCTCTTTTAAAAATTTTTTTAAAAGTATTAAAATCATGAGAAATCTTTTTGGAGATAAGAGAAGAAAAAATAAAAACCGTTAATCCTCCAAGAAAAAAAATAATCAAGGCGAGTGAAAAATGAAATTGGAAAAAATTGTCTTTATCTTTAAAATCGTTTGTTTTTTTTGACAAATAGTTTTGATTTAAAAAGAAAAACAGTTCCCAGTTCAATTTATGAATCTGAAATGAATAAGAAATAAGAGGAAGGTTTTTTTCTTCAGCAGTTTTATAATCGATAAAAACGGGATTGATCGGATTGTCAAAACTTTTTTTAAACGATTCAATGTTTTTTTTTAATTTTAATAAGTCTTTTTCCTGAATGGGAGAAACCGGGTTAGCAAAAACCCGTATTACTTCAGTTCCTTCAAAAACAACAGCATGAAAGGGATGATTTTTTGTTATTTTCTGTGTTTTTTCGAGTATGTTTTTTTCAAATTCGTTTAAAGCATCAGGATGAATCCATTTTTGAAGCATTAAAACAGAATCATAAAAATGGAAAACAATCGAAGCCGTTGTTTTATTTTCATGGGTTAAAATTTCTTCTAAATAAATTTTTTGTTGAGATTCTTGGTAATAGTAAATCCCAGCTGAAGCGACCGATATTAATAAAACAACAAAAAAACCGACCATCAGAAGAGAATGAGTAATAAATAACTTAGAAATTTTTACTGGTTTCAAATTCTTTCACTCTGTTTCTAAAATCAACGGGAATTTTTTTTACCTTTCTTTCTTGATAGTCAAACGAAACTAAAACGGTTTTTCCGGTTGCGGCAATGATTTCACCTTCTTTCACAATCAGATAATCCATGATAAAACTGCTGTTTTTCATTTCAGTGATTCCGGCAAACAGTTTAACAGGGTCTTTATGAAAAAGCTCTGCCTTGTATTCTACTTCCGCCTTAACCAGAATCAAGCCGTTTCCTCCGATATTCAGTTCGGAAAAACCGAGATGTTGTAGATAAGCAATCCTTGCTTCCTGAAAATAAGAAAGAAAAACATCATTCCCGACATGACCGCCGTAATTAATATCTTTGATTGAAACAGTATAGGGGAGAAAAAAACTGAAATTTTCTGGAAGCATAAAACGACTCCTTATTTATTTTTTTTAGCAAGATGCCAGGCGGATAAAATATTAATTGCTTTTGTGATCTGCGCTATCATCATAAGGTGGATGGTAAGGGAAAAAAGTGAGACAAAAGAGAGGATGAAAAGCTGGTTTTCTGTAAGGTGGGAGAGAAAGTAGAGATTGAGAATAAATATGAAAATCGGGAGAAGGCAATTCAGAAGGAAAAGTTTCTCGGAAACCGGGGCGGCTTCTATTTTATTTCTCTCAATAAAATAATTGTAATCGAGCGCCCATCCGTAGTATGCCTTGAAAACCCAGTAGAAATTGTAAAAAGGAATGAAAAGAAAGCCCACTGCAATACCAGGAGTAACTCTGGAATGTTCATCCTGAATCAAATCCCACGAACGGTAAATGTAAATCATGAAAAAAACAAAAAAAGTAATCAAAAATCCGAATCCCAAAAGATAAAATAATAAAGCGCTCACAAGAGTGGTTGGATTTAAGTTTTCAGGAGAAAGTAAAAAATTGGAGTAAACTAAATGCTCTACCAGAATATAAGCACCAGCCAGAACACCGGCAATCCCTAAAACAAAAAATATTAAAAGAAGCATAAAGTTAGCTTTTTTTCCGGCGCTTCTAGGAATCCTCTGTTGAAGAGGCAATCGATTCTGATTTAATGAATTTCCACAGGATGTGCAAAAACGGGCTTCCTGTTCATTTGATTTTCCACATTGAGGGCAGTACATTTCAAACTCCTTGACCAAAACTTCACTATTAAAATAAAAGAATTTTTTAAAAATTGTCAAAGGATATGATTAAAATACTTGAAAAAATTGTTTTAATCGTTTTAGAAGCGAAATAACTGATAAAATTGAAAGTTATTTATAGGGAAGTTCTAAAAATAGAGAACACTGTCATTCCGGTTTTTGCTTGCAAAAGACCGGAATCTGTAATTTAAATATTTTATTTTCAATAGATTCCCGCCTGCGCGGGAATGACAAAGAGAATAATAAAAACAGTCAATTTTTTGCAATTTAAAATCATTTCAGTATAAATCAAATTCATTCATTTGCTATTTTTCCCTTTTATTCAGAAAAACCGAAACCGCTTCTTTCATTTCAGCAAGAATTTTTGAAGTGGGGATTTTTTTATAAAAACTGCCGCCCAAATAAATCAGGCTTTCTTTTTCACCTCCGATCAGGGCGATATCGGCTTCTTTTGCTTCACCGGGACCGTTGACCACACATCCCATCACGGCGATAGTCAGTTTTTCATCCAGATTGCCGAATTCTTCCTCAAGTTCTAAGGCTATTTTCTCTGTATCCACCACGGTGCGCCCGCAGGTGGGGCAGGCAATAAAAAGAACCCCTTTTCGAAGTTTCAATGAAATCAGTATTTCTTTTGCAATTTTCAGCTCCTTGACAGGGTCGCCGGAGACTGAAACACGAAGCGTATCTCCCAGTCCTTCTAAAAGGAGGGTGCCGATCCCGATAGAGCTCCGCACTGCGCTGGAAATAAGGGTTCCTGCTTCTGTGACGCCCAGATGGAGGGGGTAGTCTCTTTCCTGGCTGAAAAGACGGTTTGCTTCGATCATGGTGCGGATATCGGATGATTTTAAGGATACTTTGATTTCATAAAAGCCTATTTCTTCGAGAATCTGAATGTGTTCTAAAGCAGATTTAACCATATTGGCGGCTGTGGGGTGGGGATAACGGGTTTTATCGAGGGAACCGGCGTTGACTCCTATTCTGATGGGGACTTTCTTTAAAGCTGCCAGATCCACAATGTGTTTCACTTTGTCTTTTTCCCTGATATTGCCGGGATTGAGGCGGAGCCCTGCTATTCCGCGGTTTAAAGACTCAATTGCCAGACGGTAATCAAAATGAATATCGGCGATGAGGGGTACCGGGCTTTTTTCAGAAAGTTCCTGAATCGCCTGAGCATCTTCCATATCCAAAACTGCAAGGCGAACCAGTTCTGCTCCTGATCCAGCCAGAGAATTGATTTGAATCAGGGATTCGTTTCTTTTTTTCGCGGGAATATTCGTCATGCTTTGAATCAAAATCGGATTTCCGCCGCCGATCTTTTGATTCCCGATTTGAATCACACGGGTATTTTGTCTTGAAGTCATTTCATTGTTCCTGTCAGGGTTTTTTCTCTTCCTTTTTATCGACTTCTTCTTTTTTCACCATCACCATGTCATTGACATTGATCATATCAAAAACAACTTTATGGCTTTTATAAAGCCTGACCTCTGCGATCTGTTCATCCACTCGAAGAACCTCCGCTTCGCCCACTACCAATTGTTTTCGGAAGGGGGTGTTGGAAAAATAATCATCAATAATGTCTCTGTTTTTTAAGATAATAAAGCGGTCCTTGACTTTAATTTTTTGAAGTTTTCCGATATTGATCAAGGCAATGTCATCATCAATTTTAATAATTTTTCCGAAAGGAATAATATCTTCCGATAAATTTGCGGCAAGATAAAGCATTGCTTCAACAATTCGGTTGTTTCCATAGCGGCGCACAAAATATTTTTTAAAAATATTGCCGGTGGAAAGAGCTGTCAGTTCAGCGGAAAGCTCGATTTTCTCGTTGTTTTCATTTACTTTTAATCTTAAAAGAAGCTGTCCTTTTTTTCCGGTTTTACTGAAATCCGCTTCGCTCGTTATTTCTTTGATATTGAGAGAGAAAGTATTGGTCAGGGCTTCCAGTAAAATTTCTTTTAACTCCCCTTCGGCTCCGAAATGCCGGCTGGCAGGAGTGGAAATAACCTGATTGACAAGCACAACGGGGAGAAAGGCAGAGTTTTCATATTGCTTGATTTTCTTTTCATAGCTGAGAGTTTCCCAGAAATATTTTTGGTTTAAAACAGTTAAATCTTTTAAAGTCTGATTTTTAGGCTCGATAAAAAGACCTGTTTCAAGTGTTTTTAAAAAAAGCTCAATCCAGGTTTTTTCCCTGAAAAGTTCGGCGAGTTTGCTTCTGATTGGGACAGAGAGAGGATTGATGCGAAGACCTCTTTTATAAAAAAGAAAAGCATGGTCAATCTGATTTTTTTCATAAGCGTTTAAAGCAAGGGAAAGATAGGGGATAGAAAGTTCCTGACGGATGGGGTGCCCCAAAGGGAGATTTTTCACAGCGATTTCTTCCGCTTTGAGCCTTAAAAGTTCGTCTCCAAAGTCGTATTTCTGACCTTCCAAAAGAATCTGAATTGCTTCTTCAAAACGGTTTAATCCGTTGTAGCAAAGCCCCATGTTATAATAAAGAATGGGGTTTTCAGGATCGAGTTTTAAAAGTTCGTTGATTTTGATGATTGCTTCAGCAAAATCGTTTTGAACAATGTGAAACTGGATGATTTTGTAAAGCCCTTCCCGGAATTCCGGGTAAAATTTCAGGGTCAGGTCAAAGTATTTTTTCGCATCGTAATACTGCTTTTTATTCCAGAAAAACTGACCGATTTCAAAAGTAACCAAGTAACTGGTGCTGTTTAAGGTTTCAGCTCTCAAAAGCATGTCATAGGCTTTTTCATCATTTCCCCATTTCTGATAAATCTGGGAAAGTTTGAGATAAACCAGAAAATCTTCCTTGCTCCGCCGTGCTTTCTCGTAATATTCCAGAGCCAGGCTTTCTTTTTCCTGATAAAAATAATAATCTCCGTAAGCTATCAATACTTCAGGGTTCCGCGGTTCTTTTTTATAGGCTTTAAGCAGATAGTATTCCGCTCCGAGATATTCTTTCGGGCTTCCGGCTGTTTTCATTTTAATCAAAGAGAGTTTGAGCATATAGGAAATATTATCAGGTTCATAAAAATAGGCTTTTTCAAAATACTTTCGGGCTTCCTGATAGTTTTCCATCTCAAAATAAGCGTTGCCTGCGGCAGCGTAAGCTTCTTTGAAATAAGGATTGAGCTGGATAGCCTGTTTAAACAATTCTGCTGACTGATAATAATTTCTTTTTGAAAAAAGTTTTTGTCCTTCTTCAAAAACATCGAGAGCATTTTGTTTTTGAGCTGCTGCCAGAGTGTAAAAAAGAAGAAAAGCAATCAAAATTAATTTTTTCATCAAAGCCTCAACATAACTTTTTCTTAATATATAATACAAATTTAACGAAATATAAATAAATTGATAAATGAAAAATGGAAAGTTTTTAAAGCTTTGCCAATGAAAAACAAGTTTTAAAATACAATAAAAATGCAAGGAAACAGCAATGAAAAAAAAGAGCCTCTTTTTTAAACTCTTAATTTCTTTTTTAGGACTCGGAATTGTCTGCGGATTCGTAGGCGGTTTAGGTTACTATGGAGTATCGGTGCTTCATAAAACCGCAGATATTACCCTGGAACAGACAGAAGGAGGGAAACTCCTTACTGAAAAAGAGATAGATCACCTGAATTGGAGAACAAAAGTCGGTACTTTTCAAAGAAATGAATCTATGACAAAAATTGAGGTTGAAACAGATTATCATAAATGCGGTTTTGGAAAATGGTTTTATGGGGAGGATCGGAAATCTCTTGAAAAACTGATTCCTGAGTTAAGGGTTCTTTTTGAAAAAATAGAAAAACCGCATCAGGAACTTCATGAAACAGCTTTGTATATTGAGAGTCTCCTTCAAAAAGGAAAAGAATACCGGAAGGAAGCCATAACCTATTATGGGGAAGTAACGGTAAAAAAAATGGAAGAAGTTCAGAAAATTTTTCAGGAAATGAGGGATCTGACAGATCAGGCGGTAGGGAAGCAAAAAGAAGTAATGCAGAAAGAAGAAGAAAGGGTAGAGGTTTTATCCATAACCGGAATAATTCTGGGACTGATTTTTTCTCTTGTTCTCGGCATCTTTATGTCCAAAAAAATTGCCAAGCCGATTAAAAAACTTTCGGAAAAACTCCATCTTTCATCAGGCGATCTGCATAAGGCGGCCAATCAGATTTCATCCACCAGCCAAGGGCTTTCAAGCGCATCTTCAGAGCTTGCCTCTTCAATTGAAGAAATGACCTCTTCGATGGAAGAATTGACTTCGATTATTGAAACCAATACCAAAAATATCAATGATTCTGAATCTCTGATGCGGGAAACAATGGGAAGCGCCGGGGAGACAGAAACGAAAATGATCGGATTGACGGAAAATATCAATCTGATTACGCAAAGCAGCCAAAAAATCAGAAAAATCATTAAAACAATTGATGATATTGCTTTTCAAACCAATATTCTGGCTTTAAATGCTGCAATTGAAGCGGCTAGAGCGGGAGAAGCGGGAAAAGGATTTATGGTGGTTGCGGAACAGGTGAAAAATCTGGCGCAAAAAAGTGCTGAAGCGGCAAAAGAAACAGAATATCTGATTGAAAACGCATTGAAAAACACCGAAGGCGGAGAGAGAACAGGAAAAGAAGCGGCTGAAAAATTAAAAAAATTAGTGACGATGACGGCAAAAGTCAGTAAAATTTTACAGGAAGTCAATTCAGCCTCGAAAGAGCAGTTGAGAGGGGCGAATCAGGTAAATGAGGCATCGGTGCAGATTAATCAGGTAGTTCAGACAGCAGCTTCTTCCTCAGAAGAACTTTCCGCTTCAGGAGAAGAACTTTTTGAACACTCGGAAACCATATTATCAGCGGTAGAGGAACTGAATGTTTTAACAGAAGGAGAAAAGTAAAAAAAAGATTATAAAGACTTGATAACGGTGATAACAATTCCCGCGGTGATAAGCGCCGCAATTGCCACAAATACAATAAATTTCCATTTCCCCTTATTAATGGAAAGGGATTCGGTACTGTCTTCGAGAATAGCCTCAACTTTAACTTCAGGTTCAGTACGGGTTTCAATGATGACAAAAGGGGCGATTTTAATAAATGCCTTGAAACCGAAATCCAGTTTTTTGATAAAAACCATTTCCCCGTAAACAGGTTTGACTTTTCCGCTGCTTGCTCTTAAATCAAGCTGTTTGATCACTTCTGCCGATTCAGGCAGTGCGCTGACCTTGATCGCAACCTGATCTCCCCTTTTTACTTCCGACAAGAATTTTCCCTTAATCGGAGATAAAACATACTCGCCCTTGACGATAATGTTTTTTTCCTGAGAAAGACGATCACGAAAAGCGTTGATTTGATCTGCCGGAGATAAATGATCATCCGATTGATCAAAAGATTCAAAAACAACCTCATTGTCATCGGCAAGAGGGTTTGCTTTGATGGTGTTTTCGTATTCGATCGAGGTCTCGTCTTCAAAATGGATGTTTGAAATAAAATCTTTTTCATTGAAACTGAAAGAGATCATTTTATGAAACAAAAGGCTGATTTCATCAATATCTTTTTTTTCCGTCAATTGAAGGATGTGGTGGATCAATCCGCCGTCCAGTTCTTTCTGGAGGACTTGAAAAACCTTTTTCACTTTATCGTCGATAAAATCATTCCGGTTAAAGCAGTCGTTGATCTTAAAATAAAAGTTTTTCCATGAATCGCCGATTGGAGTGGGCATTTCCTTTGCGTTGTAGATAGCGGAAATGTCAATCAGGGATTTCTTTATTTTATTGAGATAAATCAGGAAAACAATTTGTTCCTGTTTTTTAGGAAAATTGATTTTGCCTTTGATGATGCAGATATCCTTGAGTTCTCCCCGCGCTACTTTTCGGGCAAGTTCAATATTGTTCCCGGTGTATTTTAAAATTTTATCTATTTTTTCAGTCATTTCCTTTAACTTTTTAGAAGAATCTAAAACCGGTTCATGATTTGTTTTCATTAAAAACCTCTTTACCTTTGTACAGAGTCAAAATATTGATAAACATGATTATCGTTTTTTTGAGTTTTAAAGATGAGGATAAATTGGAAAAAAGATCAAAATATTCTTGTTTTAAACTCATAACTGATTATTCTAAATAAATATAAAAAATGAGATCAATTCTCGATTGCAAAATTTTTTACTTTTCAGGAGTTTTTGCATGATTTTATTCTTGAATTTTAGACTGAAACGGATTTTTCAAAAAAACGATGCCCAGGCGCTGGATCAGCTTTTAAAAGCGGGGCTGAACCCGGACTACTGCTTTCAGGGAACAGAGCTGATTTTCCATACTCTTGAAAATGATGAGTTTTTTGAAATATTAATCCGCTATCAACCGAATCTGGATGTGTCGATTCCCAATAAATCCTATACGCCTTTGATTGCTGCGATTAAAAAAAACAGGACAAAGACTGCCCTGCGGCTGATTAAACTGGGATGCGATACAAGGCTTGTGTCTTTTGCCGGGCTGGAGCCTCTGATTTATGCCCTGGAAATGAAAGAGCCGGATGTTGCCGGAGCGCTTTTGGATAAAGAGGAAAGTATTGAATACCTGAAAGGAGTTTTGGAGTTTTCAAAAAAGCACCGGTTTAGCGAGGAAAGCCTGAAACAAGTAGAGGAAAGAATTGCAAAACTGCAAAGCGAAAAAAGAGGAAAGAGTGATTGAAAGGATTGCGTGTTGCAAAAAAATGACCCCTTTCTGTCATTCCCGCGAAGGCGGGAATCTATTGAAAATAAAACAATTAAAATACAGATTCTGTTTTTTGCAAACAAAAACGGGAATGACAAATTTTGCAATTTATATTCAGTAGTGTATAGACTTATTAGAATGGACTCAAATTTTATCCAATTTTTTCACTGCTATAAAATAATATGATAATAAAAAATTGATTGGAAGTATTTTTATGAAAAAAATAAATAAAAACGGTTTATTTATAGCTGTATTTTTTATTTCATTGTATGCGGTCTATTATGTTTATTTATCATTTGCACATGAATATACTGAATACATTACAAATACTTACTCTTTGAACAGTAAAAATCAAACCGGGATACTTGCTTTATTTTATACATTGGGAAGAGGTTTTATTCTTTTTTTGGGTGTTGCAGCGATTTACGGTGTTTTTTATGCAATGCGGAAAAAATATTTTTTTCTTCTAAGCGCAATCTTTTGCTTTTTAATAGGATTTGGTTCTGTTTTTGCTTTAATCAAGCTGACACCCTCAGCAGAAATAAAAAACTTTATTCATATTCTTATTATTTGTTTTTTTGTCATTATTTTGGGTATTGTTTTTATCTATGCTCAGTATAAAAAAAAGAAGTAGATTGTTTTTTAATGGAGCTGTACAATGAAAAATATTTTACTGGCTATTAAGCCTTATATGATCGGTTCAATAATTATTTTATTGTTTACATTATTAAGCGCTTTTTTATCGTTTCTTATCAAAGATAATGGAATAACCTATTTTATCTGCGGGGCAGCCGGCGCTTTCGGAATTGGTTTTTTGATTTATAAGGCTGCTAAGCCTATATCTCCTCTCACTGTCCTTATCATTATACCTTGCATGTTTTCAGGCACTTTTTTTGCCGAATACTATCTCATTTCCAAAGAAAAAATCATCTCTCATATTAAACCGTCTGAAATCGAGCTTTATAAAACATCTTTTCTATTTGAATTCGATAATTATCAAATTTTAGATAAAATGAAATCCTCATATACCGGGATATGGCGGTATAAAGATAAAAGTTCAAAAATAGATGTTTATACAGTACCCGTTGTTGACAGTGATTGGAAACCGGATGATATTGTGAAAGTTTTTGCAGTTTGCGAAAAAACCTTTGAAAATTCAAGCAACTGCGAGAATGCTTTTTTGCCTCATAAACGGTTTGCAAAACGGATAGATCAAAAGACAAATCATCATTATAAGTCGTTTGAAGCGTCTGTTGTAAATGGTGTAAAAGATTTTCACTTTAAAACTGCGGATGATACTGTTTTTGTTGAATTAATTTCTGATATTTATTTATATGCTGTTCAAAAAAGAAGATATGGAGTTATTATATTTTTAGCTTTGCTGTTTTTATGGAATGTAACTTCTTTTTGGTCAGTACGGCATGAATTAAAAAACAAGCGATAGCGTTCTCAATAAGAACAGTTGATATTTTTTTTGTTATCAACTTGTTAAACATTATATTTTAATAACCATTAAAGCGCAAATAAATTATTCTGGATAATCGATGATAGAACTCAATAAACTAAACGGAAATGTCATTTTTGTCAACCCTCATTTGATTGAAACAATCGAACCGGGATCAGATACAAGGATTAACTTTTTTACGGGAAAGACGATGATAGTAAAGAACACTCTGGAAGAAGTTCTGGAAAAAATCGTTGAATATAGAAGAAAACTCGGGCAGAACAGCCAGGAATTGTAGGAGAGAGGTAAATGGAAGTTTTAATCGGGATATCGCTTGGTTTTGTAATCGTTTTCGTCGGAGCCGCAGTAGGGGGGGGAACGCCTGATATTTACTGGGATATACCTTCGTTTTTTATTACCGTTATGGGATCTATGTCTGCGATGCTGACTTCATATCCGCTTCCTGATTTAAAAAAAATAACTGTTTATTTTAAGATTTCCATGAGGAAACCTAATTTTGATTATGCCGATCTGATCCATACTCTTTCCACTTTTGCGGAAACAGCCAGAAAAGAAGGTCTTTTGGCGCTGGAAGATAAAATTGTCGATGTGGATGATCCTTTTTTAAGAAAAGGAATTCAGCTGGCAATTGACGGGGTGGATGAAGAAATGATTAAATCAACCCTTGAAAAAGACTTGCAGAAAATGGAAGAAAGGCATAGAGTGGCGACTGGAATGTTTGACCAATGGGCAACACTGGCTCCGTCTTTCGGGATGATCGGAACCCTGATGGGACTTGTTATCATGCTTAAGAACATGGAAGATATTTCTTCAATCGGACCTGCGATGGCGGTTGCCTTGATTACCACTTTTTATGGAGCGCTGATTGCGAATGCGCTTTGTATTCCTATTATACGAAAATTGGAAATTCTTCATAATCAGGAAGTTTTGCAAAGAGAAATGATGATGGAAGGGATATTGTCTCTTGTTCATGGAGAGAATGTCCGTCTCTTAAAAGATAAACTGGTTTCTTTCCTCCCAAGGGAAATGAGAGCCGCATTCGAAGAAGATCACAGCGATTAGGAGTAAATTATGGGCTGTCCTCCCTGCAGACAGAAAGTACCCGGCTGGATGGTTACTTTCGGTGATATGAACTCGCTATTACTAACCTTTTTTATCATGCTTCTGGCACAGGCGGAGATTAATCCGATCAAGGTGCAGCAAATGATGATGTCTTTTGAAACCCGCTTCGGGGCCGGTTTTTTTGACGGAGGAATGACCTTCTCAAAAGGAAAGCTGGCTGAACTGGGTATGACGATACAGTCTTTGCCTTCCACAAAAGAAGGTTCTCAGCTGGATAAGGCTCTTCAGGCGGCGATTTCGATTTTAGAGTCTGAGATTAAGGCGAAGAAAGTGATTGTAAAAGAAGATGAACGGGGGCTTGTCATATCGATTGTGGGCGATATGTTCTTCGAGCCGGGTGACGCGGAGCTTTTAGCAGAGACGAAAAAGCTATTAGACAAAGTAACAAAACTGGTTTTAGATTTAAAATACACAGGACAGGACAATAAAATAGAAGTAGAGGGTTTTGCCGATTCCGGGCAGATTCCGCCGACCAGCCCCTATTTTGGTAAATTCCCTACCAATTTAGACTTAGCATCAGCTCGATCCAATAATGTGATTAAATATTTCTGGGCATCAGGAATTTCTCCGATCCGCCAATATAAAGGAAAATCTTATGCCAAGTTCAAATCTGTTTCTTACGGCGAGTTTCAGCCGGTAGAAGCCAATGTTTCCCCTGAAGAAAGAGCTTATAACCGAAGAGTTGATATTGTATTTGTCCGGGAGGACAAGGAATAAATGGTTTTTCAATCTTTAAAGCTGAAAGACTTAAAAAGCTTTTCAGCGGATTTTTCATCCCGGAGCAAAACCGGAATAGAGCTTGCACTGGATAATAATGATTTTTATCATTTTGAAGAATCCGAATTAATTTATTTAAAAAAAACAGCTGAAAAAAACCAGTTCTTTTTTGCCTCTTTTCACGCTCCTTTTCACGATTTAAACCTTGCGTCTTCGGATGAAAATCTGAGAGCCTACGCGGTAAGAAAAGTCAATACGGCAATCAGTCTTGCTTCCCGGTTAAATGTCCGGAAAGTTATTTTTCATACTGGAATCAATCCTCTTGTGCCGGAAAAAAAGAAGGAAGAAATTTGTCAGCGTTTTTTTCAAAGTCTGGAAGTGCTTTCCAATGAAGCGTTTAAAAAAAATGTGGTTCTTTTTGTTGAAAACACTTACGAAAAAGACTTTTATTATTTTGAAAAAATGTTTCATTCTTTTCCTGAATTGAAACTTGTTTTAGATATCGGGCATTCTTATTGTTTTTCAAATAAAAAAGCAGATGAATGGATTGAAAATTTCAGTGAAAAAATAGAGCACTGCCACCTTCATGATAATTTATTGATTGAAGATTCTCATCTTTCTTTAGGGGAGGGGAAAATCCCTTTTCATAAAATCCTTCCCTTGCTTCCGGAAAAAGCAACCTTGACTCTTGAAACTCCTTTTAAAGACTTAGAAAAAAACTTAAAATTTTTAAGTGAACACAGTTTGTTAAAAGAGAGCGTCTTATCATAAAATTACAGGATTAAAAAAATGGCTTCTCAAACAGAATGTTTAATTATCGGACTGGGAGTTTTTGGAAAATCGCTGGCGGAGAGCCTTAAAAAACAGCAGGCAATTGTTGTGGGTGTGGATATCAACGAGAAATCTCTGAAAGAAAACCAGAAATTTCTGGATCAGATTGTCCGGGCGGATGCGACCAAGGAAGAGAATCTCCGTGTGCTGGGAGTGGATAATTTCGACTACACTTTTGTGTGCATCGGGATCGATATGCAGTCGAATCTGATTGCGACCCTTCATTTAAGCAATCTGGGCGCCAGAAGAATCATAGCCAGAAGCAGTTCTGCCGAACACTCCCTTATCTTGCAGAAACTGGGCGCTCATAAAGTGGTGCGGCCTGAAATCGAGACGGGAGAGAGGCTTTCTTATGAAATTATTTCCCGATTTGACCATTTTATCAAGTTTTCTGAAAACCTGGCGGTTGTTCAGCTTGAGGTGCCTGAGAAGATGTGGGGCAAGAATTTAAAAGAAATGGATTTAAGAAAAAAGTATAAAATCAATCTCATTTCGATCAAGCGAAATGAACCTTTTGTGAATTCTGACGGGGAAGATACGGTTTTAAAAGACCTTGAAACCGTCCCTGACCCAGACTACCGATTCAAAAAATTTGATAAAATTTATCTTGTCGGTGATGTCAGCAATCTCCAACGGTTTAAAGAAGATTATTTAAGCGGAGATACCAGTGCGTCTTAACCGTTATCTCGCTTCCTGCGGAGTGGCTTCAAGAAGGGCATGCGACCGTTTGATTGAGGAAGGAAAAGTTTTTGTCAACGGAGTCAAGGCTTTGGTGGGGCAGCTGGTCAATCCTGAAAGCGATCGAATTGAGTATAACGGAAAACTTCTATCAGCTGAAACCAAAGCCTATTATCTTTTTTATAAACCTTTTTTAGTATTGACAACATTGGACGACCCTCAAGGCAGGAAAACGGTTTCTGATTTTATCAAAAACATACCGGAAAGGATTTTTCCGGTGGGAAGGCTGGATTATGATTCGGAAGGGCTTCTATTCCTCACCAACGATGGAACACTTGCCCATAGAATTCAGCATCCTAAGTATGAGCTTGAAAAAGAATATGTGGTGAAAACAAATCAAGAATTAAATTCGGCTCAAGAACAAGAGTTTAGAAATGGAATTTTACTGGAAGAAGGGAAAACAAGTCCAGCCGGGCTTGAAAAAATCAATCATTGTCTTTATCAAGTGGTGCTCCATCAGGGATGGCATAGGCAGATCCGAAGAATGATGAGTGTTTTGGGGTGTGAAGTGCTTTCTTTGAAAAGGGTTAAAATAGGACCTTTTAGACTAGACAGACTCAGACCCGGTGAGCTGAAAAAAATTTTACCTGCCGAATTAAAAGAGTTAAAAAAACTTTTATTTTAAGTGTGGTTCTAAAAATAAAGAAAATCGTCATTTCAATGAGCAAAGCGAAGAGAAATCTTTATTAATATCAATATTTTAAGATTTCTCACTTTGTTCGAAATGATAGAAAAATTTAATTTTTAGAACCCGCCTTAAATATATTCTAGCAAAAGAAGGTTTTTTATGTCCGATAAAGAGTATGATTTTGTGTCAAAAATCTATGATCCCCTGCTGTTTGTTTTTTTAAACCCGATCCGGAAAAAAATCATTCAGGAACTGAAATCGTTTCAAGATAAAAAAATACTGGATCTCTGCTGCGGAACGGGGGATCAGCTGAAACGGATGGCGAAAAAGGGATTTGAAAACCTTCACGGCCTCGATATTTCAGAAGCAATGCTGAGGGTTGCCCGAAAAAAAACGGATCCAAAGATTCATTTTTATCAGGAAGATGCGGGAAATACCCGTTTTGAGGCGGAGTCGTTTGATAGCGTTATAATCAGTTTTGCCATTCATGAGAAAAAGAGAGAGGTTTAGGAAAAAATGCTTTTCGAGGCAGAGCGGGTGCTGAAAAAAGACGGGCTTCTGGTCATAGTAGATTATCAGATGGATAAAAAAACCAATAGATTTGCGAAAAAACTGATCGGTTTTATTGAATGGGTAGCAGGAAAAACTCATTATGCAAATTATAAGCATTATGTAAAAAATAGAGGGTTAGAGTCACTTATGAAAACAGACCGGTTTCTGCTTCAGAAAAAAATTTTCTATGGACTGGGCAGCGTGGGGATCTTTTTTTATAAAAAAAACCAGAGTTGATTTTTACTTCTTTTTTAAATGTTTTTTCACAAACTGCGTAGGATGAACAAATTCTTTCGGTACTTTTTTATCGTATCCTCCTCCGATCGGGAGGTCTTTTTCACGGATTTCCCAGTGGATATGCCCTACCCATTTTCCCCGGCAGTTTCCCAGAGTGCCGATCTGCTGCCCTTTTTTCACATAATCACCGGGATTGACATTCATATCCTGAAGGTGTCCATAAAGAGAATCAACAAAGGTAAAACCCTCTTTATCCTTTATTTTGTGAAGAATCCGAACTACATTACACCATCCTGACCCTGCATCTTCCGCATAGAAAACCAATCCGTCCGCAATAGTTAAAACCGGGTCTCCAAGATGTTCATTGCCTTTCCTCGGACCGTTCCAGTCTTCTCCCAGATGGAGTCCGTCAAAGATCGAATTGTAGGTGCCGTAGGTCTGGGTTCTCCGGTATGCCTCTGCATCAGGTCCTCCAAAGGGAAAATCAAAATCCTCGGCAATCATTTCATGATTGTTTTTAAACTCTTTCATTTTCTTTTTGAGGAGGATTCTCTTTTTTTTCTTTTCAGAAGCAGGGAAGACATTTTTATTAAAATTTTCTTTGTCGTAATAGAGCAGGTAGTCATAGACCGACTCAAGTTTATCTCCCAAGGCAAAATAAACCATGCTTCGCTTATAATAGTAAGACCTTTGAAAAGGGTCGAGTTCAAGAAGACGGTTGTAGTCTTCCAGAGCCTGTTCGTAGTTTTTCAGAATAAAATGGAGTTCTGCCCTTTCCGAAAGAGCTTCCTGATTATCAGGGAGAAGGGAGAGGGACTGGTTTAAATCTTTTAGCGCATTTCCAAAATCATCTTTTTCAATCCGGCGCAAAGCTCTGTGGAAATAGACTTTCGGGTCTGAAGGAAAATTTTCAACACTTTTGTTTAAGCTTTCCATAGACGCCCCAATCAGGCTCTCTTCTTCTGCCAAAATACTGTCTTTGACCCCTTCTTTCGAGCATTGAAAAATAAAAAATAAAAAATAAATAAAATTTGAATCTTTTTCATGTTCATGAACCAAACCCCAGCAGCTGCACCATAAAACCGGTCATGGCATCCACCAGTTTTGAAATCGGCAAGATTTCTATTTGAAACTGGCTTTCAATCAGTAAAACAACAATTAACAAGACAATACCGTATTTGTATAAATTTCCTATCACCTTGGCATTCACTTTTTTCAAAAAAGTCATGTATAAATGGGAGCCGTCTAGAGGGGGAATAGGAATGAGGTTAAAGAAAAACAAAGTCAAATTAATCACGCCCCATAAACCAAAAAGATTCACAAATTCGCCGCCTAAATGAGTGGAATGAAAATAGGAAAAAAAGAAAAGGATTCTGGCAATCAGAAAGAAAAGAAAACCAAGAATCAGATTGGAAAAAGGGCCTGCCAAAGATATCAGGATTTCATCCCTGTGCTTTTTCTTAAGGTTATCCGGGTTGATGGTTACGGGTTTTGCCCATCCGAATCCAGCCGTAACAATCAGAATAAATCCGAGGGGATCAATGCTTTTCAGAGGGTTCAGAGAAAGCCTTCCGTCTTCCTTTGCTGTGCTGTCTCCCAAAAGATACGCTGTATAAGCATGGGCAAACTCATGGACTGTGAGCCCGATAATGGCTGCCGGTACTAGTTTAAAAATTGAAAACAAATCAAAGTTCAAGTTATTTTCCTTATTCTTATTCAGAATCTGAGTTTAATCCTTTAATCACTTCCCGGGTAATGTCTTTCCCCCCTTTGAAGTTGGTAACCAATGAACCTATTGAATAAATCGGTCCCCATGGCACCCCCCACCAACCCATCAAAAAAGTCAGTAAAGTATATTGAAGACTTTTTAAAAAAGTATTTTCACCGTTCCGGATAAAATAAATATCAGAACTCCTTCTAAAGGTCATGATAAGAACAGAAATACAGAATTCAAAAACGACAAACCGTGCCCCTTTTTCTAATTCATGATTCATTTCATTCACGGACATGTTATTAAGCCCTAAGATTTTCATATTGACTCCTTATTAAATTATTAAAAATTTTCTCTTCTTGTAAGATTGCCGTTTTTCATCACATTCCCATCTTTAAAATGTATCACAGTATCTCCATTTTTATACCGATAGCTCACAAAACTCCTGTTTCTTGACACAGCAGGTATTTCATAACAGGATGAAAGAGAAATCAGTAATAAAAAGTAAATAAAAATCACTTTCATTTCAATTTCCTAATCCCAATCTTCTATCAAATATTTATACCCCTGTTCGGTGAGAAACATCTGGCGTTTGAGAGAAAAATCCTCTTCCACCGTATCCTTGGTCACAATTGAATAAAAGTAGGCGGGATGATCCTTGGGGCGTAAAATCCGTCCGAGTCTCTGTGCCTCTTCCTGCCTGGAACCAAATGTACCCGATACCTGAATGGCAACAGATGCGTCCGGAATATCCAAAGCCAGATTGGCCACTTTGGAGACCACCAGCACCGTAATTTCTCCATCTTTAAAGGACTGGTAGAGTTTTTCCCGTTTTGAATTGGACATAGCTCCGGTAATCAGGGGAGCGTCAATATCTTTGGCTATCGATGCCAGCTGATCCAGATACTGCCCGATCACCAGTATTTTTTCCTTGGAGTGTTTTTGAATCAATTCTTTGACGATAAAAAGCTTGTTCTCGTTTTCCCCTGAAATCTTTGGTTTTTCTCTTTTGGTCGCCGAATAGTATTTGATTCGGTCTGAATCATTTAAGCTGATTTTACATTCATGACAGATGCCTGAAGCAATATAAGCTCTTTTTTCAAGCTCTTTCCACGGAACATCATAGCGTTTGGGACCTACCAGTGTAAAAACATCTTTTTCCTTGCCGTCTTCGCGAATCAGGGTCGCAGTAAGCCCTAAACGCCGGGCGGTCTGAATCTCAGCCGTGATTTTGAAAACAGGCGCTGGAAGAATATGCACTTCGTCATAGATAATCAAGCCCCAGTTGTTTTCAAAAAAAATTTTTAAATGAGGAAATATTCCTTCTTTATTTTGAAAAGTAAGCACTTGATAAGTGGCTATGGTTACGGGTTTGATATTTTTTTTACTTCCCGAATATTCCCCGATCATTTCTTTGGGTATATCGGTTTTTTCAAGAATTTCTTTCTCCCACTGTTTGAGAGCGGCATGATGGGGAACCAGAATCAGAGTGGATATCTGAATCATGCTCATAGCGGCAAGTCCGACCACTGTTTTCCCCGATCCGCAGGGAAGCACAATCACTCCATAGCCTGTCTGGTGAAAAATTTTAGCGGCTTCTGTCTGATAATCTCTGGGCTGCCAGTGGTCTTTCAGATGAAAAGCAAGGGGAGTGCCTGGAAGAAAGGAAGCAGTGTCTTCTACTGGATAAGGAGGGTCGAGTTCGATCAGATACTGTTTAACGGTTCCCCGGTTGAGTTTTCGAATCAAAAATCCGTTTTCCACTTCTTTTTCAAAAATATGAACCATTTTTCTCTGTTTTTTTAAAAAAACCTGATCCGCCGGGCTGGTTTCCAATAGATAAAAATCCTCGTCAAAATCCCTGATTTTAATTTTACCATAACGGCTGTAATAATCTTTGATAAAAAAAATAATATTTTCAGGCACCGGGAAACGGCTGAATTTTTTAAGCCCTTCAATCACAAATTCCAGTTTTATCCGCATCGCGGCAGCGTTCCACAATGAAAGGGGAGTGATTTTATAGGTGTGGATGTACTCCGGAGATTTTTCAAGCTGGGCAAAAAGAGAAAGAAAATCTCTTTCCTCTTCATACAATGGATCCTGTGTCTCAACAAATAATGAAAAATCACTTTGTATAATCAATGAACTAGCTCTCCTGTCAATTGTTTTTTTTCTTCATTCCAGCGGCAGATAATTTTATAAAATTGATTGACTACCAAAGGCTTTGCTATCGTAACGGGCAGATAAGACGAAGTATGACCGAATGAATAGGTGTCAGTTGTTTTTTCACAAAGTAAAACTTCTTCCCTTCCTTCAAACTTCCGGTAAAACTTATTTTTTTCCGCCATTGCTTTTTCAATCACCGCAAGGCTTCTTTTCTTTTTAACCGCCTCCGGGATATTTCCCTTCATTGAATACGCCTTGGTCAGCGGGCGGGGCGAGTATCGGAAAGAATGCACATGGGAAAAACCGGCTTTTTCTATGATTTCAAGACTCTCTTGAAAATCTTGGTCTGTTTCTCCCGGAAACCCTATAATCAGATCGGTTGTCAGATTAAAAAAAGGGTTGATTGTCCTGATTTGAGAAACAAGCGCTAAAAAGTCTTCTTTTGTATATCTGCGGTTCATATTTTTAAGCACCGGATTGCTTCCGCTTTGAAGCGAAAGATGAAGGTGCGCTACCATTTTCGGATTGGAAAAAAGACTGATAAAATCCTCATCCACTAAATCGGGGTCTATGGATGAGACATGAATGCGGAAATCCCCTTTTATAAGAAGGAGTTTTTCAATCAGTCCGCCCAAATTTTCCCCTTCTGATAAGTATTTCCCAATTGTGATACCGGAAAGAACAATTTCTTTATACCCCGCTTTTAAAAGGGCTTCAAACTCTGAAAGACAATCTTCCAAAGGCTTGCTCACCGGCCTTCCCCGTACCAGGGGAATAATACAGTAAGAACAAAAATGATCGCACCCGTCTTGAATCTTCAGATTGACCCTTGTAGTGGATGAATCCACCGGAGGCGTGTATTTGAAACGGGAAGGTTCTTCCTCGAAAAGAAAATCAAGATTATCCCAGTTTTCGATTGCTTTTGGTATCAGGTATTTAAAATCATTGGAAAGATAAAGAACATCTTTTTTCTTTTCTACAGCTTTCGCAAAACAGCCGGTGACAATTGTTTTCGCCGTTTTATTTTTTGTGGAACGGCTGATTAAATTCCTTGTTTTTGCCTCGCTTTTTGAGGTTACAACACAGGAATTGACAATAAATAAATCAGCTTGAATATCATCATCTACAATCTGATGACCCAGATTTTTAATCTCAGTCGAAACCGATTCAATTTCATACTGGTTTAAACGGCATCCCAAAGAATAGATTTTAACATTCATAGAATTTAAACTTCATTGATAATAAGAGAGGGAGGATTGTCTCTCTTCTTTTTTTCTTTCTGAATGAGAACAACAATTTCTGTTTTTTTATTTTTTTCAATATTTACATAAAAATCGCTGGCCATGGAACGGACCGTATGAATTCCCCGTCCTGAATCAGCCTGTTCAAAAGCTTCAAAATCCCCTTCTGCGAGAGCTTTTTCAATATCAAGACATTTTTTAATACTTTTAAGCGCTATTTGTTTTGTAAGCGAGCCTTCCAAATCCGTCACACAAAATCCAAATAATTCACCATTATGTCCATATTCAACGAATACTTCATCTTTTTCTTCTAAAACCAGATGCTCTCCCTTTTTTTTCAAATCTGTTTTACCTCTAGCATGATAAAGCGCATTGGTCAGGGTTTCTTCCAGAAAATAACGGATATCATAAGAAACATCTTGCGGAAGACCGGCTTTCTGGACAGCAAAATTGACTATCTCATCCATAAGATCATGAAGCATATGAGAACTTTTTAAAGAAACTCTGACCGTTTCAACAGGGTTTTTCAGGTATTTTTCAAAACCAAAAAAATTCTTACTTAAAAGTAGTTCGATATAAGGGGCAAGCTGTTCCTGAGCGTATTCTTTGCTTAAAATATTTCCGACATCGTATTTCATTGCCAGATCAATATGTTTGTTAATGTTGGAAGAAGTAAGCATGATCATAGGAGTCGAAGTTTTTATTTCCCGAAAATATGAAATCAGGTCAAACCCGTTTTTATCGGGCATTTCGATATCGGAAAGAATTAAATCTACTTGATTTTCATGATATTTTTTAATTCCTTCATCTACTGATTCTGCCAGAATAACAGAGAAGCCTTTTTCGGAAAGAAGTTTTGAAACCATTAGCCGATGAAGCTTGGTATCATCTACATATAAAATACTTCTTTTTTCACTCATTGCCTATCCCTTTGACATAATAAAATCCAGAATATTTGTTTTCGGTAGAGATTTATTTTCTACATGCTGATAAATATCATGGATTTTTCCTTCCAGATAGAGTTTTTCAAAAGCATCTACCACTTTCGGATCAAATTGGGTTCCTCTGTTTAAAATAATTTCTGACAAAGCTTCCTGTTCTGTTTTTGAAGGTTTATAGGGTCTAGGAGAAAGAATGACATCAAACACATCTGCTACGCTGATAATCCTTGCAACAAGAGGGATCTGCTCTTCCTTGAGACCGTCAGGATACCCTTTGCCATCCCAGCGTTCATGATGGTATTTAATACCCTCTACAATGCTTTTAAAATAATTGATCGGTTTAATAATTTCAGCGCCGATACTGGCGTGTTTTTTGATTGCAGCAAATTCCTGATCCGTCAGCTTGCCGGGTTTTTGAAGGATTTGGTCAGGAATCCCGATTTTTCCGATATCGTGGAAAAATCCGGCATATTTAACCATCTCAATGTTTTCATTGGGAAGATCCAGCCCTAAAGCAAGTGCTTCAGAGATATATCCTACACGAAGGACATGGTATCCGGTTGTTAAATCTTTGTATTCAATCGCTTCAGAGAGGCTGATTGCCATTTGTTCCAAAACTTCAGAAAGGCGGTTGACCAGTCTTTCATTCATTTTATTGGTTTCAATCAGATGGTCGTAAAGCTGATCATTTTTTTTCAGGAGTTTGTTTTTTTCATTGATGAGCTGGGTAATTCTGAAAGCAGCATTGATTCTGGAAGTCAAAATATCAATATCAATCGGTTTTTGAATATAGTCGTCCACAATTTTTAAAGAAGAAATTTCTGTTTCTTTCTGCGCCTTTGCCGTTACCATAAGAATATAAATAAAAAGGTCATGCTCAAAAGCCCATTTTTTAATTTTCTGGGATGCTTCCAGCCCATCCAGTCCGGGCATCATGTAGTCCATCAAAATAATGTCGGGAATATATTCTTTTGACGCAAGAATATTGACCGCATCCTGCCCGTTGCCGGCTGTTTTCACTTCAATATCCATAAAAGATTTCTGAAGAGTGAAGGTCAGCATTTTTAAAATAAATGGGTCATCATCAACTATTAAAAACTTCATACCTTACTTCTCCATCAGCAAATCAATATAATATTTCGGTTCGATATCTTCATCTTTGATGCCTATTTTTTTAAAAAGGTCACAGATGATCTTTTCCACTTTCACTGCTTCACTTTCATTTTGCGCAAGAACTTCAATTTCAATAAACTCTCCCAGTTTTTCCACTTCATTATGCTCAATGGAAACATCATATCCTTCAAGATCTTTTACAACATAAAGAGAAGTCTTCTTTTTCTTTTCAATAAAAGGAAGATACCCGATATGTCTGAAAAAAGCCCTCATCTGAGGAATATCCGATCCTGAAATATCAATTTCATGCTCATCGTTTACTTCGGTTTTATCAATAAATTTCTTTTTCTTGTAGGAAAGAATTTTTTTCCCTTCCTCAATCCGGATCCTGAAAATAGGATCCTTGTAAATATTGATTCTCTCAATATTGATCGGGGCAAAATAAACATCTTCTTTATGCTTTTCACCTTTATAAAAAGCGATTTCCTTAATTTTGTCAAGGATTTTAAGGTCTTTTAAATAAGCTTTTTTTTCTATTTCAATCATTTTTTCCCCAAATCTATTCGAACAAAGCGTTTTTTTATTTTTTTAACTGTTTGTAAAGATTTGCCATTTCAAGCACGGTCATCGCAGCGTCAAACCCTTTATTTCCTGCTTTTGTCCCGGCTCTTTCCACCGCCTGTTCGATTGTATCAGTGGTCAGCACTCCGAAACTTACCGGAATCGGGCTTTTTATGGCAATCTGAGCCACTCCCTTCGATACTTCAGACGCCACAAAATCAAAATGCGGCGTTGAACCGCGGATCACAGCGCCAAGACAAATGACTGCATCCAGGTTTTCCTGATGATTTTCGATTAAAACAGCAAGAGCGGAAGGGATCTCAAAAGCCCCCGGAACCTTTATTAAAACAATATCTTTTTCATCTACTTCATGACGCATCAGACAATCAAGGCTTCCCTGCACCAGTTGTTCTACAATAAAAGAATTAAATCGGGAAGAAATAATACCTATTTTTAAGCCTTTCCCCGAAAGTTGACCTTCGATTTTTTTCATAATCTCTCCATTAACTCAAAAATATAACTATTAAAAATTAATACTTTTTCCTCTCAAAAACGAATGCTTCCTCTTATTTTTCATGTAAAAATCATCTTTCTTCCATAAAAAATCAACTTAATTTTTTAATAGTCTCCAAAAGTTTCTCTTTTTGAAAAGGTTTTAATATCCAATCATTTGCTCCCAGAGCCAGTCCTTCCTTTTTTTTATCCTCTTCAAACTCTGTGGTCAGAATGATAATCGGCTTGGAAGCATAGGAAGGATTTGACTTTATTTTTTTGATAAAATCAATTCCGTTCATAACCGGCATATTAATATCGACAATAAAAAGATCCACCGGAGATGCGGTCAGTTTTGAAAGAGCATCTTCTCCGTTATCCGCTTCTAAAACGGTGTATCCCGCTCCTTTCAAAGCAAGCGTCACAATTTTTCTCATTGAAAGTGAATCATCCACATTCATAACAACCATAAAATCCTCCTGTTTTTTTATTGATACTGGATAGAATTTAAAACTATTTTTTCGTCTTCTATCTTCACATTTTTCTGAAAATCTTCAATAATTGATTTTTGAAGATTTTGATTTGGTTTTTCAAAAGAATAGCCCAGCCGGGACAATAAAGGCTCCTGAGTTTTAATTATTTCTTGGATATGTGCTAAAAAATGAATAATATTTTCTATCTGCTGGCGTGTAATGTCTTGAAACTGGAGTGATTCCAGAATATTATCCATACTCCGGTTGACTTTCATAGTGGACTGGCTTAGACTGATAGACAGATTGGCGCTTGATTCATAGGATTGAATCAAAAGGCTTAAAACTTCTTCTGATCTTTTATTTGAGTTTCCTAGATTTTCAACTATTTCAACTGTTTTTTCAATTTTTGCTTTCAGGCTTTTATCATGATAATTTTTAAAATCATTCACAATATTGCCGAGCCCGTTAATCAAGTGATTGGTTTCCGCGTTCATTTTCTGGATTTCATTGACAATCACTTTAAACCTGAGACCTGTCTGCCCCGCTTTGACAGCCTCTATCGACAAATTCAAAGAGATCACCCGGTTGCGTTTTGAGATATTTAAAATATTATCGAGCAAAGCCTTGCTTTGTTCAATCAGATGGGAAATTTTAACCGATTCTTCCTGGTTGTATTCATTGATTTTTTTTAGTTCTTTAATCATCTCTGAATATTCGCTGAAAGCATCTTTTGATTTATGAATCAATTCTTCAAAACTGATTCCTTCTTTATTTTTCAAAAGACTGAGGCTTTCCTCCGCTTTCCGGCTTGCCCCGCTGTTTTCGTTTGAAACGACATCAAATTTTTCAATCAGGTTCATGGCGGCTGTTTCTGTTTTTTCGATTACTTTTTCTAAAAACAGTTTAATATAAGGAATTCTGAAATAAATTTCTAAAAAAGTTCCTACAGACTGAAAGACTTCCAGAAACTGCTGAAAATTTTCCATATCATAGGTTTTTAAAAACTCTTCGTAATTTTGAAGCTTTTCTTTCAAATCAAAAAACTTTTTTTCATCATTTTCAAGAGGATTATTTTTAAGCTTATCTATTTGTTTTTTATGTTTTTGGAGAATAGAAATACTTTTATCTAAAAGATTTTCCATAAAACCCATTTCGTTTTCTGATAGGCTCTCCCCTGCTTTTTTTTCTTCTTTCAGTTTTTCATGGGAACTAAAAAGAAAAAAAACTGTCAAAAGAAAAAGCAGAAAAACAGCTCCCATTGCTATGAAAGAGAAATAAGAAAGACTGACAATTGAAAAAAAGAACTGTAAAATATGAAAAATAAGAATTAATAGTATAAAAACAAGAAAAACAATTGTTTTTTTCTTTGATCCGAAAAGCATATTTACCTCCTGTTTTATTTTTGTTCAAAAAGCTGGACTGAAAACTGAAAAAACGAGCCTTCAGCCTGAAAAAAAAGCGTGATTTCATTCTCGGCTATACTTTCATCGTGGAGTACTTGAGGCACTTTGACTTCGTAGTGTTTTTCCTTTTCATCCTGAAAAACAACCCTTAAAATATTTCCTGAAATCACATTTAAAAGTTCCAGCAGACAGTCTTCCTTTTTTTTACTGTCAAGATTTTCAAAATTTTCCGCAAAAATATTTTCAACTGCTGTTTTCTGCATATCCTGATTGAGATAAAGATAAAAAAATCCCTGAAAAGGCTTTATAATTTCTGTTTTTATAATAATATCCCACGGTTTTTCTAAAACCAGCGTATCAACTTCTTCTACATCAATAAAAAACATATCAGCAAAAACTTTTCGAATCGTTTCTGCTATCAGTTTCCTGTTTTTTATCATTTTTCCGCCTTCAATAAATTTATTACTTTTTCCGGACTTAATGGTTTTTTAATAATACCCAGAATTTTAAAATTTTCTAAATATTTTTCTGTCACAAAATCAATCGGCGCAGAAGTAATGACGACTGATTTGTTTTCTAAAAGATTTTCTTCTTTCAGTTTTTTTAAAAAATCCAGTCCGTTCATTCCCGGCATGTTCAAATCTGTCACAATTAAATCAATTTTTTTGTTTTCAGATAAAACTTTTAAAGCTTTTTCCCCATTTTCAGCATAATAATAAATTGCATCTGAAAATCCAGATATTTTAAAACACTTAGTAATAATCATCCTTGATACTTCTGAATCATCTACAACAAGAATTTCCTGAAACTGCATTTACTCCCTCCTTTATTTTATATTTCCCACTTCTTACCGCCGGAAGAGATTTCAATTTTTCCATCCATTGTATCCATTCTGACCGTTCTGCTGATATTTCCCTCTACATCTTCCGCTATCACACCCATATTATATTTCCATAAAATTTTCTTAACAGCCAGAATATTCCTCCGTCCGATATCAAAACGGTAATGAGGATCCAGGATATTTGCGCCGCCTGCTATTTTTATCCAGCTTGTTTTTTGAACAAAGCCTTTTTTTTGCAGTTCTGAAAAAAAAAGAGGAATTCCTGTATCGGCAAAATAAGCCGGATGAGAAATCCGTTTTTCAGGGCTGATACTTGAGTCTGGAAGAGCAAAATGAAACATTCCGGATATTTTTTTCCCGAAATCATAAACCATTAAAGCAATGCAAGAGCCCAAAGCAAAAGTTTTCAAGCCGATCAAAGGATTGTCTGATACTTTAAAATCTCCTATTCCCACGATTAAATCTTTCATTTTTTCCCTTCATTTTTTTTCAAAAACTGGAGAATGGAAAATGGGATTTCGGAAAGCCCCACCAGTTTTTCAGCTCCGCCGTTTTTATAAGCTTCCTTCGGCATTCCAAAAACAACTGAGCTTTCTTCATCCTGAGCCAGAGTTCTCGCTCCTGCGTTTCTCATTTCTAAAAGACCTGCGGCTCCGTCTCTTCCCATTCCTGTCAGAATCACCCCGACCGCGTTCATCCCGACACTTTCCGCAAGAGACGAAAAAAGAACATCTACAGAAGGTCGGTGTCCGTTTACCAAAGGATTTTGGTTTAATTTCACCCTGTACTGCCCCCCCGAACGCATTACTTCCATATGATAGTTTCCGGGAGCGATTAAAACCCTTCCTGTTACTACCCGGTCATTGTCTTCTGCTTCTTTTACTTCTACTTTTGCAATTTCATTGAGGCTTCGGGCAAACATTTTTGTAAAACCGGCAGGCATATGCTGGACAATAACAGTGCCGGGAAGGTCAGGAGGAAATTCCTCAACTATCTTTCTTAATGCCACTGTTCCGCCGGTAGATGCGCCGATAGCGATAATCTTATCGGTGGTTCCCTCAAGAATTTTTGGAAGAACTTTTTTCATCTCAAGAGGCTTTCTGTTTTTAAAACGGCTCACATCGATTTTAGAAGCGTTTTTTACTTTCTGAATCAGTTCCTGAAGCATATTTTTAAGCCCCTCTCTCACATTTGCGGCAGGTTTTAAGACAAAATCAACCGCCCCCGCCTCTAAAGATTCTAAAGTTACCTTCGCACCTTCAGAAGTCATCGAAGAAACCATCACCACCGGAAGAGGATACTGAGGCATCAGTCTTTTTAAAAATTCAAGTCCGTCCATTTTAGGCATTTCCACATCCAGTGTCAGGACATCCGGTTTTAAATAAACAATTTTATCCCTTGCCGTATAGACATCCGATGCTTTTCCCACTACCTCGATTTCAGGATCCATGGAAAGCCCTTTTTCTAAAAGATCTCTCACTACTGCCGAATCATCTATAATCAGCACTTTAATTTTATTATGATTCATGGGAAGCCTCTTTTTTATAGACTGCCGGTTTAATGTATTGAAAGGAATGATGATAGCGGGCAATGTTTTCAGAATGTCCGATCATTAAATACCCCCCCGGATAAAGAGAGTGATAAAATTTATCAATCAGTTTAAGCGAAGTTTCCTTATCAAAATAGATCATCACATTCCGGCAGAAAATAATATGAAATTTTCCTTTAAAAGGAAATTTTTCATCCATAAAGTTTAATTTTTTAAACAATACCATTTTTTTGATTTCTTCCTTAACCTTGAATTCAGCATTTTCAGTTTTCTGAAAATATTTTTTAATCATTTCTGCCGGCAGTGCGTTTACTCTGTCTTGAGAATAAACCGATTCTCTTGCTTTCACTAAAGCGGTCATAGATATGTCGGTAGCCAGCAATCCGATATCCCATTGATTTATGGCGGTTCCTAAATACTCGCTCAATAAAAAAGCAAGGCTGAAAACTTCTTCTCCCGTAGAACACCCGGCGCTCCAGACCCGGATCTTTTTATCTTTTTTAGAAACCGGAAAAAGCTCAGGAAAAACTTGCTCTTTCAGAAAATCAAAATGCTCTTTTTCCCTGAAAAAAAAAGTGTGGTTGGTAGAAATTTTATCCACCATGCTCACCAGCGCTTCCCCTGAAGGATCGTTTATAACATATTCATAATAATCATGAAAATTATTAAATTTTAAATCTTTTACGATTTTATTCAGTCGTGAAACAATCAGGCTTTTTTTGTGCTGCTGAAGGAAAATACCTGTTTTTTGATAAATCAGCTCAGACAAAAGATTGAATTCTTTGTCTGAAATTGAAATTAAAATAGATGCATTGTCGATATTTTCCTTCAAAGTCATTTTCTACTCCTCTTTTTCAGAGTTCATTTCCTCTTCAACCATTTTTTTCAGCATAGCAAAGATCTCAGGAGAAATTTGACTGGTTTCCTTTTTTTCAATTTGAACTGTTTTTTCTTTTTTAAGTTTAAATCTTTGAATCATCCCTTTGAGCTGTACCGCCTGGGAAGCCAGCTCTTCTGAAGCGGCGGCGCTTTGCTCAGCGCTGGCTGAAACAGTCTGGGTGACTTGTTCGATCTGATTTAATCCTGTGCTGATTTGATCCAGTCCGGCAGACTGCTCACGGCTTGCGGCGGTAATTTCTGAAACCAGATCGGCCGCTTTGAGAATATCCACTGTGATTTCATCCAGCTTGGTAGCGGTCACCTGTACCAGATTATTCCCCTTATTGATATTTCCAATTGATTTTTCCACCATTTTTGTGGTTTCCTTCACTGCTGTGGCGCTTTTGACAGCCAGGTTTCTGACTTCTTCTGCCACTACTGCAAAACCTTTTCCGTATTTTCCGGCACGGGCGGCTTCCACATTGGCGTTTAACGCCAATAAATTGATTTGAAAAGCGATATCATCAATAACTTTGATTATTTTTTTAATCTCCTCGGAAGACTGATTGATCTCACTCATCCCCACAATCAATTCTTTCATCTGACCATTGCCTTCTTCAGCGTTGATTTTTGCTTTATCTGCAAGCGCTTTTGCCTGAATCGCATTTTCAGCGTTCTGCTTTGCCTGAGAATTAATTTCCACAGCAGACGAAGTGATTTCTTCCAGAGAACTGGCCTGTTCTGCCGCTCCTGTGGAAAGACTTTGGCTCGCATCAGAGACATGGTTGGAAGCTTCAGCCATCTGCTCGGCGGTAGCATTGACCTGTCCCAAAATCTGGTTTAATGAATCAAGCATTTTCGCAATCGCTTTTCCAAATAAGTCATTTTCAGAAGCCAGCTCTACTTCGATCGTAAAATCGCCGTTTCCTTCAGCTATTTTTTCAATAATAGATAGTTTGTATTTCAAACCCTCCATCATTTTATTAAAAGAGACAGCGAGAATTCCAAGTTCATCTTTTGATGCAATCTGAATCTTGTTTTCATTTAAATTTCCTTTTGCGATTTCATCCGCAAGTTGAATCAAAGGTTTAATATATCTTGTAATTCTTTTGGCAATAATAAAAACAAGCATAAAAACCAGCAAGGCAACAATGGCAAGCGTTAAAACAATGATAAATGTTTTTTCACTGATCTGTTTATCCACATCGTCGATATAAATCCCCGTTCCAACAACCCAGTCCCATTCTTTAAAAAGCTTGATATAAGAGAGCTTGAGAATTGGTTCTTTTTCCCCGGGTTTCGGCCAAAGATAATTGGAAAATCCAGCCCCCTGTTTTTTTGCTATTTCAGTAAACTCATAAAACAATCGTTTTCCGCTGGGATCTTTCATATCTGAAAGATCCTTCCCGTCGAGGGCAGGCTGAATGGGATGCATAACCATTTTAATATCCATGTCATTGATCCATATATAGTTTGTTTTATCATATCGGATACTTTTAATCCGCAGAACAGCTCTTTTTTTTGCTTCCGCTTCGGTCAGTTCTCCGGATTTAAAACGATCATAATATTCAGCCATAAGAGTATAGACCATTTCTATTGTCTGCTTGACAGCTGTTTCTTTTTCTTTCAAAAGGCTTTTTTTAAACTCCGGAAGATAGTAAAAAAAGACAAATCCGATAAAGATCAAAACATTGATCAAAAAAAGAGTAAGTATTTTTAAAAAAATCTTCCAGTCATTAAACCCTTTCAATTTCATCTCTTCCTCCCTATATCTTTTCTTTTGAATTGACTTGAATCGTATCGATTTCCTTATCGTAAATAATTTTAGAAACATCCAAAAGAATCTTTACTCCTCCTCCCGCCTTTCCAAGACCGCTGATATACTGATCCTTGATTGCCGTGTTTTTAAAAGACGGGGCAGGCTCAATCTGATTTTCGGGGATTTCTGTTACTTCTTCTACCGTATCCACGATAAAAGCGATATTTTTTTCTTCCAGCTGAATCACAATAATACAGGTGCGGTCGTCATAGGGTCTTTCAGGAATGTGGAACCTCAGTCTTAAATCCACTACAGGAATCACTTTTCCGCGGAGATTCACCACTCCTTTTAAATAAACCGGCATATCCGGCACTTCTGTAATTTTTTGAATTTCAATAATTTCAATAATCTGACGAATGCTGATCCCATAAGATTCCTTTCCCAGTTTGAAGGAAAGGTATTTGTTTTTCATCGTATCTTCATCTTCATCATCATAAAGGTCAAAAAAATTATCTTCCAGCCCTGTTTTTGAGTTGATTTTTTCTACTGACATAAAAGCCCTCCTTTCCCTGTTTTAAAACTTATCAAAATCATCATCATCCAATGCGATAATATCTTTAGGCGAAACAAGATTTGTTTTTTCTTTTTTTTCTACTGGCTGTTTTTTCTCTATTTTTACAGATGTTTCTTTTTTCTTGGACTCCATTTCTTTTCTGATTTCATCTTTCAGCATTTTCAGGACTTCATCCGGTATTTCTTTGGTTTGAGAAAGCGGTTCTTTTTTAGCCTCAAATTCTTTGAGCTTAAACTGCGCCACCATTTCTTTCAGATTTTTTGCCTGTGATGACAGTTCTTCGGATGCCGCTGCGCTTTCTTCCGCGCTGGCAGCGTTATTTTGTGTTACCATTTCAATCTGGTGCAAAGCATTGCTGATTTGCTGAAGGCCTTCAGACTGTTCATGGCTGGCAGAAGCAATCTCAATCATGAGATCGGTCGCTTTCACAATTTCTCTCATAATATCTGCCAAAGACGCTGCTGTCTGGTCAACTTGTTTATTTCCTTTTTCGATAAAAGAAATCGAATTTTCAATCATTTTAGTCGTATCCTTGACCGACTCAGCGCTTCTGACCGCAAGATTTCTGACTTCTTCAGCCACAACGGCGAAACTTTTTCCGTATTTTCCGGCACGCGCTGCTTCTACATTTGCATTGAGAGCCAGTAAATTGGTTTGAAATGCTATATCGTCAATTACTTTGACAATCTTTTTGATTTCTTCTGATGAACGGTTGATTTCTCCCATAAGGCAGACCAATTCTCCCATCTGTTTGTTTCCCTCGGATGAGTTTTGTTTTGCTTTTTCTGCAATCTGTTTGGCATGAATTGCGTTTTCAGCATTTTGTTTTGCCTGTCCGTTGATTTCAAGCACAGAAGAAGAAATTTCTTCCAGAGAACCTGCCTGCTCGCTTGCGCCCGATGAAAGATTCTGGCTGGTAGATGAAACATCATTGGAAGCGGCTGAAATCTGTTCGGATGAAGTTTTGACTTGGTAAATAATTTCGTTTAATGAAGAAAGCATTTTTTTGAGAGCAATCCCAAAATGGTCCCTTTCGGAAAGAAGCTCTACCTCGATCGTAAAATCCCCGGCGCCTTCCGCGATCAAGTTTACAATTTCAAGTTTTTTCTTGATCGATGCTGCAAATTGATTAAAATAGTCTGCTGATTCTCCAATTTCATCATTGGATGATTTTTTGACAGCCACTTCTAAATCGCCCTTTGTTCCCTTCAAAAACTCCTGATTCATTATTTTTAACGGTTTAATAACCAGTTTTCGGATAAAAAAATAGAGAAAGAGAATCAGTCCTGCAAGGGAAATCAAAGCGATAAATAAAAGTTTTTTTGATAGATTGTCTGATAATGCGCGGATATCTGACGCTTCTATTGCAAGCAGGATAAACCACGGCATGCTTTTTAATTTATGATAGCCCATAAATTTTTCATCACCCTGAAAAATGTAATCGATAAAGTCTGATTCTTTTTTGGATTGAATAATGATTTTGATAAAATCCAGATTTGAGAGATTTTTCATCACCAGTTCATCTTTTGGGTGAACCAGAATAACCCCCTGATCAGAAAGCAAAACAATATAACCCTTTGTTCCAATAGTGTGGGAAAGAAATTTTTTGGACCAGACATAAAGATCCACCGGCATGGCAAAAAGCCCGACAAATTCTTTCTGATCGTTATAAATCGGAGCCGCTACTACAAAAACAGGATGATTTGTCACTGGAGAAGCATAAGGATAAGGATCAATATGAACCTTTTTTTCATGAACTCCTTTCCAGAAAGGAAACATTTTAATATCAAACCCCTTTTTCACCATTTCATCAAACTTTGCCTGATCAGGATTTCCTCCGGCTACAATAAAACCGTCCCGGTCGGCAATAAAGCAGGCTTCTAAAAACGGATCATTTTTAAAAATATCAATGACTAATGACCTTGATTTTTTATAATCCCTGGCTGTCAGTTCTTCAATAAATGTTTTATTCGTTGCATAGGCAAGAGCTGTTTTCTGGTATTTATCAAGAGCAGTATCGGTTAAATTAGTGAAAACTTCCGTTTCCCTGACAATAACCTTTTTTTGATCCTCAAAAATCCCTTCTTTTGTATCTTTTGAGCTCAATAAAATAATCACTGTAAATATAGTTATGATTATTAAAGCTAAACTTAGATTCAGTTTGAGTGAGAGCGTTAGTTTGCGTTTCATCATTTCCTCCTTTTTTATGAAAGCCATTCCTGAATAATCTGCTTGGTGTCTAAAATAAAACTGATCTCGCCGCTGCCCAAGATAGAACAGCCTGAAATCCCCTTTCCCTCTCCCATAAACTCTGGAAGGGATTTAATCACCAGCTGGTGGCTGTCTATGATTTTATCAATCAAAAGACAGGCTTTTTTATTGAGATTCTGCACCACAATCACGACCCCTTCGGTCAGATTTTGAATCCCTTCGGAAAGTTTAAAATAGTCTGAGAGCCGGATCACAGGAATCGATTCTCCCCTTAAATGAATCACCTCATGACTGGTATCGGTCTGAATCACCTGATTTTCTTTTACTTTATAAAACTCTTTAATATCAGGAAGCGGGATAGAATAATAGTTTTCTTTAATTTTAAAAGTAACCGCATCGATAATTGCCATAGTCAAAGGAATTTTCAGAATAAACTCAGACCCTTTTCCAGCAAAGCTTTTAATCGTAATCTTTCCCTTAAGCTTTTCAATATTTTTTTTCACCACATCCATACCTACGCCCCTGCCTGAAATTTCAGAAACCTGTTCGGCAGTGGAAAATCCGGGTTCAAAAACAAAGTTCCAGACTTCGGGATCGCTTAAAGACTCATCTATTTTCTCAATCAAACCTCTTTCTAAAGCTCTTTTTAAAATTTTTTCCCGATCAAGCCCCTTTCCATCATCTGAAATAGAGATCCAGATTTCATTTCCCTCGTATTTTGCAGAAAGGAAAATAAGACCTGCCTCAGATTTTTGAGATTTTAATCTTTCTTCCTTATTTTCAAGACCATGGTCAATTGCATTGCGGATAATATGCACCAGAGGATCAGAAATCTCTTCTATGACTGTTTTATCCATCTCTGTATCCTGACCCGATATTCTGAAATTGAGTTTTTTATCTATCTTTCTGGATAAATCTCTGACAAGACGGTTCATTTTGTTAAAAAGCCCGTCTAAGGGAATCATCCTGATTTCCATAGCTACTTCCTGAATTTCTCTGGTAATTTTACTCAGGTTTCCAGCCGCCTTTTTAAAAAGAGCGTTCTTAATTTCTTTGATTTCAGGATTGTTGATCACCATCGCTTCGGCTGTAATCAGTTCTCCCACCAGGTTAAAAAGCCGGTCAAGTTTATTTTTATCCACCCGGATATCTTTTTTCTTGATATCTGAGGCAATCATTGAATCATCTTCTTTCACCGACTGCTGTTTCAAGGCTGTTTCAAGCGTCTCTTTTTTGACACTGCCCATATCCAGAAGGATTTCTCCCAGTTTTTTATTCTGCTGCAAAAGCGCTTTGTTCAAGTTATTTTCATCAACCGCGCCCATTTCTAAAAGAATTTCACCTAAAAACTTGTTTTCAGATTCCATATCTTCTTCCTGAGAATTTAAAAGATGATTTCTCAAAAAATCAATTGATTTTAAAATAAAGCTGATAATTTTATCTGTAATGGCAATTTTATCTTTTCTTACTGAGTCTAAAATATTTTCCATTTCCATGCAGTGTTTTTCCAGTGTCTGGTTTCCAAAAAAGCCCGCATTCCCTTTCAAAGTATGCACCGCTCTGAATATTTCTGAAACCAGTTCGCTTCGATGCGGCTCTTTTTCTAAAGCAAGCGCGTCTTTTTCAGAAAGATCGAGAAGTTCAATCGACTCCTGCACAAATTTATTTTCCAATTCGTTTGAAATAAGATTGTCAAATTGTTTCTCACTTGGCTTTTCTTCTATGACTTCTAATTCTTTATTTTCTTTCACTTCTGAAAGCTTTTGAATCAGCGCATGAAATTCTTGTGTCAGCAGATTGACATTTTCTTCATTTCCCTGATCATGGAGTTCTTTTTCTACCTGGCGGATAAAATGCTTGAGCAGATCCACAGATTTTAAAAGAAGGTCAATTTCCGACTGATCGGGAATATGTCCTTCTTTTCGATAAATATCTAAAAGATTTTCAGAAACATGGGTAATTTTTTTTACATTGTCAAAATTCAGATATCCGGCTGTGCTTTTCAGGGAATGAAAAAGCCTAAACACAGTATTGACCAGTTCAGGATCAGTGTTTTCGGAAAGTAAAAGAATTTTAGGCTCGGCATTTTCAATCAGCTCCCAGCTTTCTGATACAAAAGCTTCAATAATTTCTTTCGTTTCGTCATCTACTTTTGCGGCACTCTTTTTTTTTTCGATTTCTTTCAAAGCGTTGATGATTTTTGAAAATTCTACCGGTTTTTTAAAAAAAGCGTCTGCCTTTCTTTTGGGGGGCGCATCGGATGCGATCAGAGAATCCCTTAAATCGCCAAAAGCGGTGATATAAATGACAAAAATTTCCGGCTGAATTTCCCTGACTTTTTCAATCAGCTCTATCCCGTTCATTCCCGGCATTTTAATATCCGTAATAATCAAATCAGTTTTTTCTTTTTTCGCTTCTTCAAACGCCTCAAAAGGATTGGAGCGGGTCATGATCTGGTAATTGGTAGGCTCCAAGGCTTCAGCGATCTGGTTCAAAGCTTCAATTTCATCATCGACAATCAGAATTTTCATTTTTTAACCCTTTCTTTTGAGTTTCTACTAACTATTTGCAAGAAAGATACCAAAAATCTGAAAAGAATTATTTTGTTGATAATCAATATGATAAAAACACTAAAGCGATAAAAACACTTGTTTGAAAAACGGCTCAAAAGAGACAGGTGTTGCAAAAGAGACAGTATGAAAAATATTTTGTCAACTTTTCAAAAAACTTTCAAATTAAACAATTCTTTTTTCTCTCAATCGATTTTAAAGCGTTTATAAAGCTGGGCACGGGTCAGTCCCAGAAATTCAGCTGCCTTGGTTTTGTTGCCGTTAAATTTTTCCAGAGTTTTTCGGACAATGGTTTTGTTGAGTTCATCTAAATCAAAAGGATTTTCAGGAAGATGAAAATTATTGATTGAAAATAATTTTTTTTGATCTTCAGCAGAATTTTTTAAACGGGAATTCTCTAAAAAATACGCTAAACTAATCATTGGTTTTTCTAAAAAAAGAATCAGTGTTGTCAAAAAATTTTTAAGCTCCCTGACATTTCCCGGCCAAGAATAGTCAAGCAATCTTTTAAGAACACCCGCTTCAATTCCCTGAATGTTTTTATTCAGGTTTTTATTCAGCTCTCTGAGAAAAAAGAAAATAAGAGGTAAAATCTCTTCTTTTCTTTCAGCAAGAGGCGGAACTTTAATTCTGCAGATATTCAGCCGGTAAAAAAGGTCTTTCCTGAAAAGCCCTTTTTCAGATAAAAGCTCAATATCCTGATTCGTGGCGCAGACAATTCTTGCATTCACCCGATGTTTTTTGACTCCTCCCACCTTATAATACTCTCTTTCTTGTATCAAACGCAAAAGACGGGCCTGAGAATCAAAAGATATTTCAGTAATCTCGTCTAAAAAAAGAGTGCCGTTTTCAGCCAGTTTTAATTTTCCGTCTTTCCCGTTGCTGTCGGCGCTGGTAAAGGCGCCTTTTTCATACCCGAAAAGCTCGCTGTTAAAAAGCTCTTTATCCAATAATGAGCAATTAATTCCTATAAAATCGCCCTTCATGTTTTTATTCTGATAGTGCGTGTATTTTGCAAGAATTTCTTTCCCGCTTCCTGTAGGACCTTCCAGCAAGACGGGTATTTCAGGATAGGCTTGAAGTTTTTCTATTTTTTTATAAATCCGGTTTGTTTTTTCAGAAAAAATACCCACTGAGCCCATTTGAAGCCCATTGAGACAAAATTTGTTGTCGTGAAAAAATTCATCGATTTGAATTATTTTCTGATCTTCAAAAAAAAGAAAATCCAGAGGATCTTTTTTTATTTCTTTCTTTTTATTCTTTAATTCATCGATCAATAAAACCAGCTTTTGAAGGTTGATCGGCTTTGTGAGAAAATCGTAAATTCCTATTTCCAGCGCATTAATGGAATCAATGATGTCTTTTTGTCCGGAAAAAAGAACAATATCTGTTTCAGGGCTCAATTTTTTTATTTTTTCAATTAAATCCTTTCCATTGATATCCGGAAGATAAAAATCAGTCATCACCAAATCATAGGATTCGTTTTCAATCTGTTTCAAAGCCTCTAAACCAAGATAAGAGCGGTTGACCGAATATCCGAATTCAGAGAGAAAGTCAGCGATTGCATCACAGCTGTACTTTTCGTCTTCAATAATATAGATTTTCATTTTTCCCCTTTCTCTTTGTTCAATTCAATGGTAAAAACAGCTCCCTGCGGAAGTTGATTGGACGCTTTAATAATAGCGTTGTAAGAAGATAAAATATTGTACACAATGTAAAGCCCCATCCCGCTGGATTCTTCTTTCGGATTGGTTGTGAAAAACGGGTCAAAAATTTTCTCAAGGTAATCTTTTTCAATACCGCTTCCGTTATCCGATATCTGAATGATAATTTTTTCATCATTTTCAAAAGATTTTATCTCGATTTTTTTTCCGGATTTTTTTTCTTTATCTAAAGAGTTCACAGCGTTGTCTATTAAATTAATTAAAATCTGCTGAAACTGAATTTCTGAAAATATAATTTTAGAAAGATTTTTTTCAAGATTTAATTGAATATTTATTTGATGAAGCATTAATTTTTGGGAAAGAAATTCTTTTGTTTTCGTTATTATTTGATTCACATCCACTGTTTCAAGCTTTAACTCTCCTTTGGATTTATAGCTGATTCTCATATGTTCAATGATTTCAGAAATCCTATCCACTGTATGGGAAATTTTTTTAAAATAATCCATGACTTTTTCATAAGGATAGTCTTTATGCTGTTCATGCCAGTAGAGAGTGCTTGCGGTCATCATTTTAATCGACTGAAGAGGCTGATTGATCTCATGATTGATGGACGAGGCAAGAGTCCCGAGAGCTGCAAGTTTTTCGGTTTTTAAAAGAAGTTTTTCCTGGATCAGTTTTTCTCTTTCAATTTCCTGAATCTTTTCATAATCTTTTTTTCTCTTCCAGTCGCTTGCAAGCGCTTGAACCACAATAGATAAAAAATTTCGGATATGTTTTTTCAGGCAGCCTGTCTTGCCCGGCACCAGAAATATCCCGTAAAAAGATTCCCCCAAAATGAGAGGAAAAGAATAAAAACAGCGGCTTTTAAGATTTTTTAAAATAGATTGAAGTATTTTGGGAAGTTTTGCGTTTTGATAGATAAAAAGAATCTTTTTCATGGCATCTCTTTCGTTTTTTGAAAAAGAATTTATTTCTATGTTTTCAGGATACCGGATTTCTGAACCCGCTGATTCCGCTTTTTTAAAAAGTATTTCTGTCTCATCTTTTTGAAATATGTAAAGAGCCAGATGGTTGATTTGAAAAGCCCGTGATATTTTTTCAAGAATTTGAGCAAAATTGAAATCGTCAAAACCCAGGTTGTTGATAAACGATAAAATTTTGTTGACATTTTTTTGAATTTCATAAATCTGGCTCTTTTTTTCTTCCGCTTTTTTCTGCCGGGTAATATCCTGCATCTGCACAATAAAGTGTTTCGGAGTCCCTTCCAGCCAGCGGATCAGTGAAATATTAATTAAAACCCATTTTTCACTGCTGTTTTTATCATAAACCTTTCTTTCGATTTGAAAGGACGAAAGAGTTCCCGCAATAAGCTTCTGCACCCCTTTTTCTTCTTCATCATCCAAATCATTGCTTTTTTTTAATTCTTTCAGGTTCATTTTATAAAACTCCCGTCCGCTATACCCAAAAAGACCGACGAATGCCGGATTGACATTTAAAAAATTGCCCTCTGTATCTGAAACCGCAATAGCGATCCCGGATTCTTCAAAAAGGCTTCGAAACTCTTCCTCGCTTTCCCTGAGAGCTGTTTCAATGGTTTTGTAATCGGAAATATCTCTTCCTGAAAAAAGAACCGATTTTATTTCGTTTGAAGCTGAAAATTCAGGGATAAAAAAACAATCCAGCCAATAAGAACGGTTGATAAACATCTGAATTCTTTTTAAAATTTTGGTTTCAAAAACCGATAAAATCGTCTGTTCCAGTTTTTCAGCCGATTCTTTTAAGAAACTGATTTCATTGATTTTTTTTCCGATCAGGTTGTGAAAAGATTTTCCGGATATTTTTTCTACGATTGGATTGGCATAGATTACTATCCTATCTAGATCAAATCTAATCACTAGATCCATCGTATTTTCAGCCAAATCTCTAAAAGACTCTTCTCTTTCCTTTAAAGCCTCCACCTGTTTTTTCTTTTCGCTGACATCAATCACGATTCCCCTGAGACCGACAGGGAGCTCGTTTTCATAAACGATTGACGAATGAATCATGACTGGAAGGAGGGTGCCGTCTTTTTTGATGATTTCGTATTCATTACCTCTTGAAGATTGATTTTGAATATTGTATTCAATGTTTTTTTTAATTTCAAGATGGTATTGATCGGGAATAATGCTATAAACATTGACTTTTCCTGAAAAATCTTCTTGAGAGTATCCGAGTTTTTGATAGGCATTGGAATTGATATAAGTCAAATTCCCCTCCAAATCGCATTCATAGACAATCTCGGGTAAAATTTCAGAAAATTCATGAAGGGTTTTTTCTTTTTTTTGAAGTTCTGTTTTTAAATTTTTTTCTAAAGAAATATCTTTGATAAAAGCAAAATTGATTTCCTCTTCTTCTTCACGAAAATAATGTGCGTGAATTTGGATGGGAATCATCTTTTGATCTTTTTTCCGATGAGTCGTTTCGATTTGAACCGCTTGATTGAGCCTCAATTTTTCCCAAAAAAGCCTCCATTTTTCCTGATCCAAATCAGGAGAAATGTCAAAAACACTCATTTCCAGAATTTCTTCAATAGAATAACCCAAAATACAGGAAGCTTTTTGATTGGCAAAAAGAAAAAAACCGTCTTGATCTGTCCAGAGTACTGCTTCAAGACTATTTTCAATACTGGTTTGAAAAAGTTTTAGAAGTGTCTTTTGAGAAAAAGCTTCCGGTATTTTCTTTTGTTCCTTCATTTTCTATCCTTCAAGGCATTTTTTTATGGTATGAATCAATTCATTCGATGTCCAAGGTTTTAAAATAAAAGCCTGTAAATTGCATTCTGACTGAAGCCGTTCTACCGCATCCGGGTCTGCTTGTCCTGATATCATCACGGTTTTCATTTTCGGATGATTTTGATTGACCCAGGCAAGAAACTCGTCGCCTTTCATACCGGGCATGAGCCAGTCAGAAATGACTAATACAATTTCTACGCCTTCTTTTTCAAGCTCTGCGATCACTTCCATAGCTTCCGAAGCGCTTTGGGCGCTCTCATAAACAAACTCATTGCCAAAAAAACCTTTCAGCTGTTTTTTCAAAACAAACAATATCATCGGTTCATCATCCACGCAGAGTATTGCTTTTTTTTGATCCATGCTTTTTAATCCTCGCTTTTTAGGTAAATATAAAAAACCGTTTTTCCGGGAACGCTTTCAAAATCGATTTTTCCGCCTATTTCTTCCACTATTTTCCTGCAGATATCCAGTCCCAATCCAGTCCCCTCGCCTGCTTTTTTAGTTGTAAAAAACGGCTCAAAAATTTTATTTTTTATTTCTTTTGAAATCCCGGGACCATTGTCTTCAAATGAAACCAGCGCCTGACCGTTTTTTGTTTGAATTCCTATTTCAATTTTTCCCTGGTATTTCATCGCTTGCAAGGCGTTGTTCAAAAGATTGATCCAGACTTGGTTTAATTTTTCAGGATAAGAAAGGACTTTTAGATTTTCTTCGTAGTTTCTGACTACCTCCACTCTGTATTTGTATTGGGAATGATAGAGGGTCAAAACTGTTTCAATGCTGTTTTTCAAATCCGTTTTCTGAAGAGGTTCATTGTTTTGATGATGGCTGTAGGTTTTTAAAGCAAAAACTACCTTTGAGGCTTTTTCAGATGCCATTTGAATGATTTTAGAAGACATGCTGATATGAGAAAGGTTGTAAGCCATTTCAATGATTTTTTGATAATTTTTCGAATCAAATAATGAATCTAAAATTTCTTCTTCTCCTGAATACCCTATTTCACACAAAAATTCAGCCAGTTCTTTTTCCATTATGTTTTTTGATTCCAAAAGGCGGGTAAGCATTTTTTTTCTTTTCCGGAAATCTTTTGTGTTTTCTTCTGAGAAATCAAAAGAGAGCGCTTTTTTTCTCAATATTTCAAAATATTTTTTTTCTTTTTCCGATAAATGAAGCGAGTCAAAATAAACTAAATCGGTTGCTTTTTCTAAAGAGTCCAAAACCATGTTGCCGGAAGAAACGATTGCACCAAGCGGAGTGTTCATTTCATGAGCGATTCCGGCGATTAAATTTCCGAGCGCCGCCATTTTTGCAGACTCAATAATTTTTTCCTGAGCGGTTTTCAAACTGTCATAAGCTTTTTCAAGCTCAATATTATTTTTGATTAAAATCTGATTTGAGGTATCCAGTTCTTCATTGGCGGCTTCGAGCTGAGCGGTCCGTTCAATAACTTTCTGCTCCAGAGTTTCATTCAGTTCTTTGATCTGAACTTCTTTTTCTTTGCGTTCTGAAATATTACGGCCGATTCCCAATACTCCCATCAACTGACCGTTTTTTCCGTAAACAGGAGTTTTAATTGTTTCTAATATTTCTTTATGTCCGTCGCTGGCAAAAACAATTTCTTCTTCGTTTATGGAAGGTTTTCCCATTTCCATTGCGATTCTGTCTTTATTGCGGAAAAAATCAGCCAGCGCTTTATCCACAAAATCATAATCCGTTTTCCCGATAATATCTTCTTTTTTTGCCCCAAAAAAATCTTCAAAACGGTGATTGCATTCAAGATAAACCCCATTTTCATCTTTTAGCCAGACTAGATCGGGAATTGTATCGATCAAAGTTTTGATTTGAGCTTCTTTTTTAATAAAATCTTCTACTGCTTTTTCCCGTTCTGTAATATCAATCCCGACACCCAGAAAAAAATCGTATTTTTGTCCATGAAATACAGGGATTCCATGCCATTCACAAACTAAAACATGTCCATCTTTTGCTAAAACACGAGAGACATTAATTGTGTTTTTTCTTTCATCTATGATTTGTTTAAAAATTTCTTTCAAAATAATCTGATCTTGATTAGGAACAAATAATGACAGATAATCTTTCCCAATGACTTCTGATTCGCTATAACCTAAAGAATTTAACATTGACTGATTGATTTTTATCACCCTGCCGTCACTCCCGATAGCGACAAAAAATGAAGGGGAAGACTGAATTAAAATTTCGTTCAACTCTTTTTCTGTTTTTAAAACTTCTTCTGTTTCTTTTCTTTGACTAATATCTCTTACGACTGCGATGACATAAACTTCTTCCGAAAGAACAATTTTTTTTAAAGACACTTCCACCCAAAACAAATCTCCGTTTTTCTTTTTTGCGTGCCAATAAAAAGGAGCTGTTTGTTCTAAAGAAATTTTCTGTAAAGCTTCTTCTTGAGTATATTCCTTTTCGTCAGCGCTAAAAACATCAATCTTTTTTCCAATTATTTCATCTTTGGAAGAATATCCATACATTTTCAGCATAGTTTCATTAACATCAACCACAATTCCGCTGCTTTCTTCATGAATGAAAACTGCATCATTAATTTTATTGAAAATAGTTTCAAAACGCTTTTCCAAAAATTCTCTTTTTGACTGATAAACGATTAAGAAACAAAGTAAGGCTAAATCGATAGGATAGAAAAAAATAAAAGAAAAAAGAATCTGATGAACAATATCCCAAAAATGAGGAATAAGTAAGGCCCATAAAAGACCTTGAACAACCAAAATTAGCCCTATTCCTGAAAAAATAATTATTTTAAAGTGAAAAACCTTTTTTTTCCAAATCTTGTGAATTAAAATTCCAGTCAAGGCGCTTGTAACAATAACTCCAAGACCCGGGAGCATCCCCACTCCGCCGATTATATATCTTGATATTCCAGATAATACAGCGGTAATAATTGCCGGCAGCGGACCAAAAAAAATACCCGCTACACATGGGATCTCAAATCTTCCAATGATTCCAGAAACTTCACTTATTTTCACCTGCATGCTGACTATCGCTATAAGTCCGAAAACTATTCCTAAAATAATTTTTTGACTGATCCTATTTATTTTTTTGAGCTTTGGGTTAATGAATGTATAGATAAAAACTAAAGAAAATAAAATGGTAAGATTTTGAATAAGATTTAAAATTGTCTTAAAAAAATTTTCCATTCTTTACAACCCACAGTTTAGCCAAAAAAACTTATATTTTTATTTTTTTTATTTGAAATAAAACTTTATAAGAAACTTAAAATATTGCGATTATATTTTATAATAACTCAGATTTTAATAAAACAGAATTTTTTTTCTTGTCAAGAAAAAAGAAGGATTATTCTTAAAGTTTAAAGTTTAAGCTTAGGTGTAATTAGAAATTTTTATTGCGGGTCGTTGAGCGGAGTCGAAACGAGAGTAGCGGCTCCGCTTAAAAAAATCAGTGATTTGAGTGTTTTTCACCATTCTGCTTGATTTCTGAAGCTATTTTTTTCTTAATCTGACCCAACATTTCAGGAGAAATCGATTCCAGCATTGTTTTTTGATTTTCTTCCTGTCTGATTTTCAACAGCTTGAATTTTGAAATCATATCTTTCAATGAAAAAGCCTGAGAAGAAAGTTCTTCTGAAATAGACGCCGTCTCTTCCGCATAGGCTGAATTCTGCTGGGTCACCTGCTCTATCTGGGAAAGCCCTTCCTGAATCTGCTGAAGCGCCTGAGACTGCTCCTTGCTGGAAGAAGTAATTTCTATGACAATATTGGTGACTTTATTGACCACTTCCATGATCTCCTGAAGATACTCGGCCGTTGCTTCCACCTGCTTGCTGCCTTTATTAATGTTTATAATGGATTCTTCCACCATTTGAGTGGTTTCTTTCACCGCTTCACCGCTTCTTAAAGCAAGATTTCTGACCTCTTCCGCAACTACGGCAAAACCCTTTCCGTATTTTCCGGCCCGCGCTGCCTCTACATTGGCATTGAGAGCAAGGAGGTTGGTTTGAAAAGCAATATTATCGATCACTTTCACAATTTTTTTGATTTCTTCGGAAGAGAGATTGATCTTCTCCATACCGCTCACCAAAGCAAACATCTGCTGGTTTCCTATCTCTGCTTTTTGTTTTGCCGTTTCAGCCAGTATTTTTGCCTCAATTGCGTTTTCCGCGTTCAATTTTGCCTGCGAATTAATCTCAGTAACAGAAGAAGTAATTTCTTCCAATGAACTAGCCTGTTCTGAGGCTCCCGATGAAAGAGACTGGCTCGCCTGAGAAACCTGCCGGGTAGCGCCCGATACCTGTTCAGCCGAGCTGTCCACTTCTCCCAAAATATTATTTAAAGAAGAAAGCATCTTCGCCAGCGCCAGACCAAAAGAGTCTTTTTCCGAGGCAAGCTCTACTTTTATCGTGAAATCTCCCGACCCTTCAGCGATTTTTTGCACAATTTCCAATTTTGATTTCAGAGAATGGATCATTTTATTAAATGACTCTGTCAGGAGTCCGATTTCATCTTTTCCTGTTTCAGTGTTTTCTTTTATACTTAAATCTCCCTCTGCAATGCGGGAAGCGATTCCCACCAGTTCTGTAATCGGCTTTGACAGTTTCATGGAGATAAGGATAATGATTCCAACCAGAATCAAAAGAGAAATAATTCCAATGATAATCAATGTTTTGAAAACCTGTCTTGATTTCTCCAGAACCTTATCCATCTCAATAGAAACCCCGAATGTCCATGGTGTGTTTGTTTCTCCTATATGAACTGGTGCGTAAGCTACAATAGAATCACTCGCGCCAGACACACCTTTTTTAAGAATTAAAAAATTTTCTCCTTTCTGAATTTTTTCAATAATACTGTATTTAGTATTAAAATCATTATCCACAGCTGAAATATTTTTTCCGATGAGATTTTCATCCGGGTTCCCGACAAAAGTTCCGTCATTGGACTGTAAAAACGCATAACCTGTTTCATAAGGCTTAATCTTTAAGATCATTTCCTGAAAAAACGAAAGAGCTATATCCACTCCTGTAATCCCGTAAAACTTATTTTCAATGACAATCGGTATCACAAAACTTGTCAAAAGAACCTCTTTTCCGGCAATAGGGTATAAATACGGGTTAATCACAGATTCTCTTTTACTCTTTTTAGGTATCAGATAGTAGTCTCCTGCCCCTTCTTTTTCATAGTCTAATAAAGGCTCTACAATAATTTTACCGGAGCCCCTGTTCCAGTAAGGAATATATCTTCCTGTTGCATCGGTTGCCGGCATGTTTCTATAATTAACATCATTTCCATCCAGTGCATTCGGCTCCCATAAAGTGTAAGTGCCTAAAAATTCGAGATTATCTATCAGAGTTTGTTTTAAAATTGAATCCATTACGGTTCTATCAGTTGAATTTTTTAATTTTATCCCTTTAAAAACCTGAGAGAGAGTGCGGGCACTCTCCAGTGCTGTCTGAAGTTTTGATTCTACTTCATTCGCGTATTTTGAAGCAATATTTTGTGCTTCTTTATATGCGTTTTCCTTTGCCTCATTTATCATTTTAAAACTTACAAACCATACTATAAAAGTAAAAACAATCACCAGCGGAATCAGTATAAACAACAGCAGCCTGTTTCTCATTTTCAAATTTTTCAGCATTTCAAAACCCCCCATTCATCGCAATGATACATTTTATATCTTTATGCAAGAAAAATACCAAACTATAAAACAATATATAAGTTATTGATATTTAAATTATAAAGCAATAATTCTAAAGATGACAAAAAGCTGTTGAATGAATCAAAAGATACGCATGTTGCAAAAGAAACAATATTTGAAAGAGTGTTTCAGAAAAATTTGAAAGATAAAATGCGGATCGGCGGAGATACTGGAGGCTGGTACGGCATACAGGAAGATAGGACAGTTTTAGATTAACTTAAAAACTCCTTTTAAGTCGATTTCCATTTCAGGGAGGATAAAAGACTGAATTTTGTCCTCTTTGGAGTAAGTTTCCGGTTTTCCGTATTCTTTTTTTTCATTGAGTTTAAAAACCATCACAATTTTTTCTTCGGGATAAACGATCCAGTATTCCCTGACACCATATTTTTCATAAAGGTCAAGCTTAATCTTTGTATCACGGATAGCAGTAGCAGGAGAAATAATTTCTATCACCAGATCAGGGGCTCCCAAGCACCCTCTATCATTCAGTTGAGATTCATCGCAAACCACTATTATATCAGGCTGGACTACTGTATCTTCAGAAAATCTCACATCCAAGGGGGCAAAATACATCTGGCAGGGTTTGTTTTGGAGAAAAGATTCAAACGAAAATGACAGTTTTTTTAATATTCCCTGGTGTTTTCTGGACGGCGCAGGACTCATATTGTATGGAAGACCTTCAATTAATTCCCATCTTTCATCAATCGACCAGTTTAAATAGTCTTGGTAAGTATATTTTTCATCCATTTTTTCAGCAGCGCCCATCTTCAGTCCTTATTATTAATTTTTCTTTTAAAATATACTAAAGAAAAACTTTATTTTGAATGTCGTTTTTATTAAATTTATACCTTCGCACACCCCTAATCGGAGTAAACCTCGCGAAATTATTAAACCATGAGGAGGAATGTTTGAGAAAGTACGAGGTAATGTTTATTCTTGACCCAAGAGAGGAGTTAGATTTATTGAAAAACTCCCTGAAAGAGCTGTTCAAGGAAAATGGGGCTGAAATCCTTGAGGAAAAAGAAATGGGTCTTAGAAAACTCGCTTATCCTATCAAAAAACGGGATAAAGGTTTCTACTATTTATTAAACCTTAAATCAGAGCCTAGCAAAAACGAATTTTTAAAAAAAGAGCTGAACCTGAAAGAACCGGTGATGCGCTATATTTTTGTAAATCAGGAGAAATAGAGCAATGTCTATTAACCATGTTGTCTTAATCGGACGACTTACATCAGATCCTGAAATCAGGGCTACCGGTTCCGGCATGCAGGTTGCTTCATTTACCATAGCAGTCAATGACTATTATAAAGGCGAAGAAAAAGCCTATTTTTTTGATGTCAAAGCATTTGGAAAAACAGCGGAAACTTTGAGAAACTATACAAAAAAAGGATCTCTAGTTGCGATTGACGGAAAACTGACCCAGGAAAGATGGGAGACAAAAGAAGGCGGAGAGAAAAGAAGCAAGGTGGTTGTCTTATTACAGGGACTTCAGCTTCTGTCGCCAAAAGATTCAGAGGGTGGGGGCAGTAAAAACTACAGCCGCCAGTCAGAATCCAAACAATCCACTTACTCTTCTGAAAGAGAAAGCTATATGGACGATGATTCTCTGGACAGCGATCTTCCGTTTTAGAAAATTCGAATAACTTTAAACTATACAGGAGCAAAATATGTCTGAACAGCAAAGAGAACAGACCTCTGACAACAGCGAACAGAGAATGCAGAAAAGAGTTCAAATCCCAAGATTTGTCTTCAAAAAGAAAAAATGCCGTTTCTGCAAAATGGATATTGATTTTCCAGATTTTAAAGACATTGATATTCTTTCAAAATATGTTACTGAAAAAGGTAAAATTTTACCGAGAAGAATCAACGGATGCTGCGAAAAACACCAAAGAAGAGTAAAAACAGCTATTAAACAAGCGAGATACATGGCTCTTCTTCCGTTCGTGAAAAAAGAAACAGCCGGAAGCCGTCAAGATTTTAACCGTTAAAATGAAACTACTAACAGAAAGGGGAAGAATATGGTAGAATTAATCCTAAAAAAAGATGTCATCGGTTTAGGTGAGGAAGGCGATATCGTCCGTGTGAAAGACGGATTCGCAAGAAACTATCTGATGCCTTTTCAATACGCGATTCCAAAAAGCGACAACAATTTAAAAATTTTGGAAAAACAAAGAGAAGCGATTGAAAAAAGAAAAGAAGAAAAAAGAAAACTTGATCAAAACCTGAAAGAAAAAATTCAGACCACTAAAATAGAGCTCAAAAGAAGAGTCGTAGAAGGAACTAAACTCTACGGATCTGTTTCCGCCAAAGATCTGGTCGTTATTTTAAATGACGAGGGAATTCAAGTTGAAAAACACAATATTGAAATGCCCGGTCCGATCAAATTAATCGGCGAGCACACCATCGCTATCAAACTTTCTACCGGCGAAAAAGCAACCCTGAAAGTAAATATTCAGGCTGGAGAATAAAAAGAAGAGGGGTTTCCCTCTTTTTTTTTGTTTCTTTATGAATAAAAAAATTTATTTTTCTCTTCTTTATCTTTTTCTCGTTTTTCTCTTAAAAACATTTCAAATTTTCCTGATTCAAGATTTTTCACTTTTCGCATACCTTCCCTATTTTCTTGTTTTTGACCTGCCCGTCTTGTTTTTTATTTTTTTATTTTTTGATCTGCCTTTTTATTTTATCCTGAACCAAACAAAATGGTATTTTATTATCATAAAATCTTTATTTTACATCCTGTTTTTCTTTATTATTCTTTACACCGGACTGATGGTGAAATTTTTTCTGCTTTTTGGAAATTACCTTTCCTACGGACACTTGATGCAGGCGCATAAAGTGGAAAGCTTTCAGGGCGGAATTTCAAAAGAATTTGACAGCATTGTTTTATCCATTCTTATTTTTTCCTTTCTTTTTCTTTTTCTTTCCGTCTTTTTTCATAAAAAGAAAATAGTTTTAAAAACTCCTCTGCTTTTTAAAAAAAAGGTTTTATTCATCTCTCTTACACTTTTTATTTTTATCATTTCTTCCCTTTTTGCAGGAATCAACAAACATGATTTTTATTCTCTGGACAAAAATCCCTTTATTGAACTCTTTCAATCCAGTTTTTTCACGGAAGACAATTTAAGCACGACCGAACAGGATCTGAAAGATACTCAGACGAATGAAGCTGAAATTCAAAATAAAACTTCGCAAAACAACAGTGAGAAAACAAGAGGATTTGATTCCAGATCTATTTTAAATAACGACTCTCTTAATCCTATCCTGCTGGATCATCCCGAAATCAAAGACATGAATCTTGTTTTTATTATTATGGAATCCACTTTTTTTGATTATACAGATCTTCTGAAAACAGGTGATGCAAAAATCACTCCCAATCTCAAAAAAATATCTGAAAACGCCTTGGTTCTGCCCCGCCACTACACTCCAGAACCAGCCACTCTGAAAGCTCTTTTCGGGATTTTTACGGGAAAATATCCCTATCAGACCAATTTCAGGGCAGACTGGAGGGGTTTTGTAGAAAGAGCCAATAAAAAAGAACTTTATCTTGGAAATTTTCTCCAGAAAAAAGGTTATGAGACTGCTTTTTTTACCACAGCAGACGGAGAACTCTATTCCCAGACTCTGATGCTTTCTAAAAGCTTTCAAAAAGTGATCGATGCCCAGTATATCAAAACCATCCGGAAAAAATTTCCTGAATTTAAATACTATTCCAATGGAATCGATGACCGTATTCTCATTCCTCTTTTTGAAGAATACCTAGACCAACATAAAAATAAAAAATTCTTTGCAGCTCTGATGCCTCTTTTCCCTCACCACCCTTATGAAATTCCTTCAAAAGAGTTTGAAATAGTCCCTCCTAAAACCGATTTTGACCGATACCTCAATTCTCTTTACTGCGGAGACTTTATTGTGGGAAAATTTTATGAAGCATTGGAAAAAAGAGGGCTTTTGGATAAAACTCTTTTTGTGATTGTTTCAGACCACGGAGAAGCTTTTTTTCAGCACCCTAGAAACTACATCCACTCACTTTATCTTTATGAAGAAAACCTGAAAACGACCGCATTAATCAGCCACCCCCTGCTTTTTAAAAAACAAAAAGTATTTGAGGGTATCTCAAGACACATAGACCTTTTCCCCACTCTTCTCTCTCTTTTAGGCTTCCATAATGCTCTTTCATTCGACGGCGTAGATCTCACAAAAAACACGCAGCCTGAACTGGCGGGTTTTTACACCACTTTCAGCACACCTTACGCGGGAATCAGAGACGGCAAGTGGAAGTATATTTATAATATCCGATATAAAGTGGAAGAACTCTACGATCTGGAAAAAGACCCCTTTGAAAAAAACAACCTGGCATCACAGAACAAAGACCTCTGCACCCGCTTCAGAAAAAAAGCTCTGGAACTGGTACAGTACACGAAGTAAAAACCGTTTTTAGACCGAATGTTTTTTTGCTTGTTAACCCAACTTCAACGCCTGAATAGAAAAAATTTTGAGCTTTTCAGATGCAACTATTAAATATTTAATTTGTGTATTTCGTTGGAAGATATTTGATTGATTTCTTCAATATCCAAACCTGTATATTTTTTAATTTGAATCATTGAAAATCCGTCTTTCAGCATATTTTTTGCCGTTTCTATTTTTCCCTTTATTTCTCCATCTTTAATCCCTTCATTGAAAATCTCTTTTTTTACTCCGTATTTTTCTGTCAGTGTTCGGATATTTTTTTCTATCTTTGTCATGCTTTCTCCTTCTTCCTGAAATATTTTTTCAAATTCTTCCTCATACATTGCCAGCGCATAGGCAATTAAATCATTCGTGGACTCATTTGACCCTCTTTTTAGTAAACCCCTTAAAAACTCTGTCCGGTCTTCGCCTACGGTAAACTCTTTCAAAATTTCAAACTCTTGTTCAAACTCCATCGGAAGTTCAGGAATCACGATCAAATGCACGGAAATCAGCGCTATATCCCTGATCTTATAGATTGCCGAGCCTGTATTCATCTTCATTCATTTTAAACGGGTCTGCGAAAGACTTGAATTCTATCCCGTTGTATTTCTTGAAGTATTTGAAGACCTTTAGTTTATCCTGAAACTTTTCCTTCATTTCAATAATCAGGATATCGGCTTTTTTAGGCAGTTTTACGATTTCATAGTCGGTGATGACGGTTGCGAAAGATTCAAAAAAGTTTTTGACAAGAATCTTGAATATTTCATCATAACCGAACATAAAAACCCTTTTTTCTTTCTTTTTTAAAATTTAATCAAACCTAAGTTTTTTTCTTAATAGACGCTTCAATTTGTCAAAAAAATCATTAAATTTATAAAAATAAATAAAAACACTTCAGGATAATTCTATGGCAAAGCAAGCTGAAATCGACTATATCAAAAACATCGGCGGGGAGAGTGTGTATGAGGCGCATATTGAAAAACCTTTTCCTTTTGATGAATGCGGATCTCTTCTAAGTGAAATAGGAGCCGTGATTTCTCTTTTGCCGCCTCCTCCGGCAAGATTATTAGATTTAGGATGCGGTTCAGGATGGACCAGTGTTTTTTTTGCAAAAAGAGGGTATGAAGTGATGGGGGTTGATATTGCTCCTGATATGATCCAGCTTGCCGAACAGAATAAAGAGAGAAATCGTTTAGAAAATCTCTCTTTTATAATTTCAGACTATGAAAGCTTGAATTTTGACAATGAGTTTGATGTTGTTGTTTTTTTTGATTCCCTTCACCATGCCGAAGATGAAACACTGGCACTGGAAAAAGCTTTTAAATCCTTGAAAAAGGGAGGTTTTTGCATTGCTGCAGAGCCTGGCAGAGGGCATGAAAAAAAGAGCACGGTTGTTGATGTTGTAAATAAATACGGCGTTACCGAAAAATCGATGCCACCGAAGAAAATTATAAAAATCGGAAAGAAAATCGGATTTACCCGGTTTAAAAAATACCCTCATTTTAATTCTTTGAATAAATTAATTTATGGGAAACATGTTTATGAAAAAAAATGGCTGAATAAAATAAGAAAATGCGAGTTTTTAAATGCTCTCGCTTCTTTTTTTCTGATTTATTTTTATAAACGCTACAGCGGAATTACGGTGATGAAAAAATAAAGTAAGATGGATCTTTCTTTAACCCAACTTTAATGCCAATTGCCATAAGTGTTTAATCAGGCTGTCGATTATTGGAAGCTATTTCCATCAATCATTTTCTTATTATTGATAATTTGTAAGATGCTCAGAAAAATCAATTGTCTTTACTGATTCAATCTTTAATATACACAACTGAATATAAAATGCAAAATTGTCATTCCGATTTTTGCTTGCAAAAGACCGGAATCTGTTACTTAAAACACTTATTGTCAATAGATTCCCGCCTTCGCGGGAATGACAGAAAAGAGTCGTTTTTTTTGCAATTTAAATTCATTTCAGTATAGCTTTATTTTGGTTATTATCGTAGCCGTACGGTCACTGAGCACAGCCGAAGTGAGACCTCGACTCCGCTCGGTGTCCGAGTTAATTTCAATAATAATCGACAGCCTGATTAATATAAAAGCAGGGAACAACGATTGTTGTCCCCTGCCTAGAATCATGAATCGAATGCTTGAAAAATCAAATCACTCTATTTAAAATCAACTTTTTAAATATTTATTTTTTTGATTCAAACATTTTAGAAAGAGAAGCAAAGAAAGGTCCGTCAAACCGGGTTTTTATCACAAACTGCCCTGCAATGCCGTTTTGAACGACTTTGCTGAAAGCATAAAGGGATTCAAACTGGTGAATCTTGTCTTCTGTTTCTTTTTCAAATCCGTTTCCTCCCAGTGCGGACTGGATGAAAAACTGGAAGTTTTTGGCTGCTTTGTAGGCTTCGTCGATAGAAAGGTAAAAAAGAGAAGTTTCTTCATTTTCAATCAGTTTTTTCACTTCTTTCTCGTTGACTTTTGAGAGAAGGCTGCCTGAACCGATCGCTTTTTCAAAAATATTTTTTGTGGCAACGATGAAATGGGAGTCTTTGAATCCGATTTTCAGCTGTAAAAGACCCATGATGTTCACATTATAAAAATCATTTTCTTTGACAATCATATTTTTAGAGTTTTCAGGGAGTTTTGAAATCAGGGTTTCAAAGCTTTTTTTGAAAGCGGTCTCGTCTTTTAAGCCCAGAGTGAAAAGAGAATTATAGTTTGTCATATTGACAGAGGCTCCGTCAAACATTCCAAGCACAATATTGCCGTCGAGAGCTTCAAGAATATCTTTTTCAAAATCCAGTCCGTTTTCTTTTTTAAAATCTTCCTGAAAAGAAGCGTATTCTTTTTTGGTCCATTCGTCAAAAGAGATGGCGAAATCGACATAAGGCTTCACATTGAGCCCGAAAACCAGAAAGAGAAGAGGATTTTCAGAAACATTGAGAAGGATTTTTCTGGAAATACCGTCTTTTTTAATAATTTCCATGATTTTAGAATTTTCTGCCAGCGTGAAGATAGAGTCGGCAGTTAAATCTTTGTTTTTCAATTCAAGCGCAAATCCGATTCCTTCATATTCTTTCAAAGATTTTTTGAGTTCCAGAAAAATAGAAGAATCAAATAAATCTTGATTGGTTTTGAGGATAGAACTGATTGTGGCGTAGAAAGAAAACCCGTTGTTCATATTGATTTGAGAGGCAATTTTTGTGTAAGACGGATTGTCTTTCAAGCTTTTATTGTCGTTTAAAGAAACAAAAAAGTCTTTTGCATCCTGATTGATTCCAAAAACCACATACAGATAGCCATTTTTTTCAGTAAGGTAAATCTTTGTTTTTTCAACTGTCAGGGTGGTCATCGCATCAGTTGTTTCAGGTTTTAATTCAGGGTATTTTTTTAAAAAAAGCTCGACAATTTTTTTGACTGCTTTTGCTTTGTCGGTAAGCGGGAAAGCGAGGGCAATGTTCAAGCGGCTTTCAGAAGAGGTTTTGTCTATTTCTATTTTCTGGAAAATCAAAGCAGCCGGGTTCTCTACATCGATTCCGTTATCTTTCCATTCAGAAAGCTTGAAAAATTGAAATCCAAGCCCGGTAAAAATTTCATCTGTCAGAGGTTTTCCAAAAAACTCTTTTTCAGAAAGTCCGGTATTGGTGATAAACTGGCTGATTGAGTCAATTTGTAAGACGATTTCAGAATCGTAAGGCAGTTTTTCTGCAAACTGATTTTCTTTTTTTTCTTCGCATCCAAAGACAAGAAAAAGGGATAGGACAAGAGAAAAATAAATTTTTTTCTTCATAAGAATCTCCTAGTTTGAAATTAATGGTAATTTAAATTTAACGATTTAGAATAAGAAATGAAATTAGGGGAGAAGTTCTTTTTTAAAAAAATGAGTTTTGGAGTAGGTTTAGTTCATATAAAAATATTGTTTTCAATATGAGCAATTGTAGTTTTTGATTTTATGAGAGAGATTATTGCTGTCTTGTAAAAACCATAAAAAAATATGTGTGTCAATGATATAATTCATTAATCTGTGTATTCTTTAAAATCTTCTAAAGGTTCATTGAAATTTTTATTGATATGGATCAGGTTTTTTAAAGTTCCAGCTTTTCTATTAGGAAAGGAGGTTTTGTTTAAAGGTCTGATAATAATTTCAACAGAATCAAATATTTCTTTTATGTCTTCGTCTAAAATAATATGGTGAGGGTTTTCAAAATGCCCTCTTGTGATAATTGCTTTTTCCATAAAAATATCCTTAAATTATAAATATAATCTATAATTTAAATAAAATAAAATATTCTTGAAATAAATTTTTAAAAATCGAGAATAAAAAACCGGCAGAATACTTTCTGCCGGAGTATTTCAATAAATAGGGAAAAGACCTTATCTTTTTGAGTATTGTCTTGATCTTCTTGCTTTTCGAAGTCCGTATTTCTTTCTTTCTACCATTCTCTGATCTCTGGTAAGAAGTTCGTTCTTTCTTAAGACTGATTTGTTTGTCTCATCGAGTTCAACGAGGGCTCTAGCGATAGCAAGGGAAACTCCTCCTGCCTGTCCGGTAAGACCGCCGCCGTAAACATTGACGGTTACATCGAATTTTCCGAGTAAGTCAGTTACTCTTAAAGGCATTAAAACTTTATTGATATATAAAGCTCTCTTTTGAAAATAGGTTTCTATGTCTTTTCCATTAATGCTGATAACGCCTTTTCCAGGTTTTACCACTGCTCTGGCGACTGATTCTTTTCTTCTTCCGGTTCCAAATTGATAAACTGCCACAGATTTCCTCCTGTATTATTAGATGTCGAGCGCTTTTGGATTTTGAGCTTGAAGGTCGTGTTCTGCACCTTTGAAGACTCTAAGTTTCTTCATGAGAAACTTTCTTGTTCGGTTTTTTGGAAGCATTCCTTTTACTGCAAGAGAAATCGGAAGTTCTGGATTTGTGTCAATAAATTCTTCAAAAGTTCTGTAATTGACCCCGCCCGGGTGCCCGGTGTGCCAGTAGTATCTTTTGCCTTTCGCCTTATTTCCGGTTACTTTGATCAAGTCTGCATTGATCACGACTACTCCGGTTGATCCCTCTACATGATGAGTAAAATCAGGCTGATCTTTTCCTCTTAAAATGCCGGCAATCTGAGTTGCGAGCCGTCCTAAAACCTTATCTTTTGCGTCGACTAAGACCCAATTCATCTTTTGGGTTTCTTTTTTCGCCATAAATGTTTTCATACAATTTCCCTCATTTATTGAAAATAATTTTTTCTTATTGAAATTCGAAGTTTTTTTCTGTCGATTCGTCAGTTTACACTATTCGGCAAAAAAAAACCGTAATTAAAATTAATAAATTTAAAATTTTAGGTCAAATAATATTGCAAATTTAAGGAAAATAATTTATTTTTCCTTCTAAAACGCAAAGATTTTTCTGTTTTTTATTCTCAAAATATATTATTTTTTAATTACACTACTAAAAACCGAGGTTATTGAATGGAACGCTATAGAATGAAACTTCTCTTTATCCTTGCCTTGACCGGGGCAGTGCTTTCCTTTATTCTTCTTCTGATAGATGCGGGGAACCAGACTCTTCTTAATACATGCTCTGCTAATGATGTGATCAACTGCGCAAAAGTGGCTCAGTCTAAATGGTCGCATATCGGTCCGGTTCCTGTAGCGCTTCTGGGTTTTTTCTTTTACCTTTTTATTTTATTTTACATCGTTTTATCAGACAATAAAGAAGCAATTTATCTGGCAGCTTCCTGGCTTTTTCTTTTGGGGTCTTTGATGTCTGTGTTTCTTTTTCTGGTCTCCTGGTTTGATATTAAAGCTTTTTGTCTTTACTGTTCAGCCACTTATCTGATCAACTGGGTGCTGTTTTTTCTTTTTTCAAAGTATTTTAAGTTTAATCTTTCAAAGATTTTCAATAAATCAGGGCTGAAAGCCCTTGTTTTTGCGCTTGTTCTTTCAATAGGGCTTTCAGGAGTGGCTCTTTGGGCAACCGGGTCTTCTTCCTCTTCAGCTGGTACGACTTCTCAAAAAGATGGTTTTATTGTGGAATATCAGCAGCTTCCTGAAAACAGAATCAATAAAATCTGGACTCCTTTCTACGGCGGGCAGAATCCTAAAGTGGAAATTATCACTTATTCCAGTTTTTTCTGTTCTCACTGTAAAATTTTTTCTGAAGATCTTGAAAAATTGATGTCTGATCCGAAATATTTTGAAAATATCCGGGTTTATTATAAAATTTATTCCAGCTCAAAATCCTGCGATCCAAATACTTTTACACTAGCCAATCCAAGTCCTTGTATTATTTCTTACCTCGGATTTGAAATGATCCGGAAAGGGCTTTTCTGGGAGTTTGAAAAAAAGGTGAGAGAGACTCCGAATCTTTCTGCGGAAATTATCAAAAAAATAGCTGAAGAAATCAATAAAGATCCGATTGACTATAAAAATCTGGCAGCCAATAATCAGAAGTATTTCAATATGGTAGAGCAGGAAATCAAGCTTTTAGGAGTAGAAGCGACACCGACATGGTATATTAACGGAAAAAGGTTTGTTGGAGCTTATCCGATGCCTCAGGTGAAACAGCTGATCGACTACATTATTGAAAACGAGAAAAAGTAGTTTTTAAAGTGTTTGAGTTTTTAAAAAAAATCATATCGGGGCAGGATCAATCAAAACTTGATTCTGCTTTCGGGTTCCTTCTGGGCGATATCTTGGGGGCTCCTTTTGAAGGAAGGAGCTTTCGGGATGCGCAAAACGGTTATCTTAAAAAAATCGGTTCTTATACAGACGACACCCTGATGTATCTGGCAGTCTTAAAATCATTTCGCATGAAAATCCCTTTAGCTGAAACTTTGATCGAATTTTATGATCCGAACCGTGGATTTGGGGGCAGGATGGATGAGATGCTGTCTCAAAAAAAATGCATTCCAAGCGATTCATGGGGCAACGGCTCGGCTACCCGCACGGCAGCGCTGGCATTGTTTGAACAGGCTTTGTTGTCGGATGCTGAAGTCTATTCAAAAGTTACCCACCTTCATCCAGAAGCTGTGCTTTATTCAAAAGCGGTTTTTCTGGCAGTCCGTCAGGCGCTTAAAAAAAGCAAAGACTTGTCTTCCTGCTGGAAGCTGATTGGGGAAAAAAAGCCTTTGGAGAAATATTCGATGGGATTAAAAGCCTCCGAAAGCATCCCTCCGGCGCTGATTGTTTTTGAAACTTCTTCATCTTTTGAAAAGACGCTTCAAAAAGCTGTTTGTTTAGGAGGAGACACTGATTCGATCGCTGCGGTTGCCGGAGCCTTGGCAGGAGCTTATTACGGCATACCGAAAGAGTTTTTGAAATATCTTGAAAAAGAAAAGAAAATAAGAAGCTTAATGCGAAGATATTTAAGTTAATGTTGTTTTTCATTAAAAGGATTGGAATTTGAAAAAATAAAGAAAAAAAACTTAAAAACAGTTAATTTGTAAGTAAATTTTATTTAAATATGCAATGGAGAATATTCTATGAAGCAAGTCAGAGGTTCGTTTTTACAGGGAATGGGAAGGATTTTTGATTTTTCTGGAAGTTTGAATCATTTTTCTTTTTTAAGCGATCAAGATTCAATTTACAATGATTTCCAGATGGTAGGAAATGATATGAGAAAGGTTTTTGAAGGATTGATTATAAATGAAACCAGTAAATAAAGATCAACAGGTTCAAATTCATCATCAAAGACAAATCCAAATTCGATCTATTCCTTCACCTGAAGAGTTGGAAAAATATAATAAAGTTTTGCCTGTTTTATTACTCCGATCAATCCAACCGTTGCCGGGGTTTTAGGCGGCAGTACTATTTTAGGGCTGGTTTCGACTTTTATCTATGGGACAAATAAAAAAAATAAAAAAGATTGAGAAATTCTTTTATTGTTCTTCATTTAACAGTTTATGATCTTCTTTCGGCTGGTTTTTTTCGATAAACCGTTCCAGAATCAAGACAGCAGAATAAGAATCAATGTTTTTTTCAATAAACGATTCATTTTTTCCAAGCCCCCGGAGTCTTTCAACTGCTTCCTGGGTTGTGAAAATTTCATTGGTCAGTTCAATACCTATTTTTTCGGGAAGAGTCTGCCGGAGTTTGTGGACAAAGGTTTCCACTTTTAGGGTCATGGAAGTCTTTTGCCCATCCATTTTAAGAGGCAGCCCAATTACAATCCGGTCAGCTTTTTTTTCTTTTGCCAGCCGGACAATTTTTCCAAGAAGATCACCTTGGTTTTTAAAACATCCGATGGGAGCGGGGCGCATTAATTTTCTTTCCTTGAAAGCCAGTCCCAGTTTTTTTTCTCCGTAATCAATTCCTATCAGACATAGATCTTTCACTTTTATTCCTTTAGAAGTATTTTAATAATCAAAATCTCATAAAGTGAGAGTAATAATTTAATGAATTCAGAAAAGATAAAAAATTTTTATTAAATTTTAATAAGAAATTATAATTGAAAAAAATGGATTTTTAAATGGGCGTAATCGACGATGAAAGGGAACCGGTTTGTTTTTTCTGTGCTGTGATGTATAAAACAGAAGCGGCTTTTGAGAAAATTCTCAAGGAATTGAAAGAAAAATGGGGTTCGGTTTATAAAATCAGCGATAAATATGTTTTTTCCGAGATTACGGATTATTATTACCGTGAAATGGGCGGGCCTCTTTCCAAGAGAATCGTGGTTTTTGATACGCTTTCAGCCACTGAAAAAATTTATGAAAGCAAGATCATCAGCAACCAGATGGAAGAAGAGCATAAGAAGAAGGGGCTCCGCCAGATCAATTTAGATCCGGGGTATCTGACAGAGGCGAAAGTGCTTCTTTTTTCAACAAAAGATTTTTATCACCGGATTTATATCTCAGAGGGAATTTTTGGGGAAGTAACCCTTTCTTACAAAGCAAAAAAGGGTTATCAGCCTTTTGAATGGACTTTTCCAGATTATAAAAATCCTCAGATTGTAGCTTTTTTCAATGAGACCAGGGACTGGTACAGGCTTATTTTGGGCAGAAAGCGAAAAAAAATTTATGAGTAAACAATAAACTGACCGATAATGTTTATTATTTTACAAAAGAGGTTTTTCATATGACTCCTAAACAGGTGGACACGGTTATCGGAGCAGATTCTTCATTTGAAGGGATTTTTAAGGTTACCGGAACTCTTTTGATAGAAGGTACTTTTAAAGGAGATCTCGTTTTCTCGGATCAAATTTATATCTCTCCCAGTGCGCGGATTTATTCTGATTTAAGGGGCGGGGCTATCTTTGTGGAAGGAAGTGTGGTGGGAAATATCTACAGCTCCAACCGGGTGGTTCTTCTTCCCGGATCGAAAATCCAAGGAGATATTACCACGCCAGAGCTGATTACCCAGAAAGGCGTGATGCTGGAAGGGAAATGTACTATTACGCAAAATATATCATAAAAATAGAGAGGTTTTTTTGGATCCCCTCATTATCACGGTCGGAGACCCCGGCGGAATCGGATACGAAATCATCTTAAAAACTCTTTCTTTCTTAAAAAAACAGGAAAGAAAATTGGTATTAATCGGAAATGAAAATGCTTTTCATTTTTATGCGTCAAAAATGAATGAGAAAGCTGATTTTGGAAAAATAGAACTGCTTAGTGTCGGGAAAAAATCCTTTGTCCCCGCGGTTGGGAAAGATGATCCGGCAAATGGTGAAATAGCGTTGGCTTCTTTAAACCTTGCCATTGAAATGATCCGCAGGAAAGAATCGAATACGCTTTTGACAGGACCCATCAGCAAGAAATCCATTGTCATGGCAGGCGAGAAAGATTTTAAAGGGCATACCGGTTATCTTGCCGCTGCCTTTCAGGTAAAAAATGAAACCATGATGCTGGCAAATAAGGATTTTGCGGTTGCTTTAGCCACGACCCATATTCCTTTAAAAGAAGTTTCAAAAGAGCTGAGCGTGGATTCGCTGATTCATAGCGCTGTCCATCTGTGTCAATTTGCTGAAAAAAGAGAAAAAAAATACGAAGTATTGGTCTGTGGTCTCAATCCCCATGCGGGAGAAAGCGGAGAGATGGGAGATGAGGAAGAAAAAGTCATTATTCCAGCTATAAACCATCTGAAAGCGATGGGCTACCCTGTTTCAGGGCCTTACCCTTCGGACTCGCTGTTTAAGAAAGCTTATCTGAAAACCGGAAAATATTTTCTAGGGATGTATCACGATCAGGGGCTGATTCCTGTCAAGATGCTGGGGCAGAATCAAACGGTCAATATTACTTTAGGGCTTCCTTTTTTCAGGATTTCAGTGGAGCATGGTACGGCGTATGAAATCGCCGGGAAAAATCTGGCCGATCCAAAAAGTTTTCTCACCGCTTTTGAATGGCTGGAAAACTAAAAAAACTTGTTTTTTTTTAGTTTTTTACGATAAATAATAAAGAAGAATTCAGGTTGGCGCGGATATTTTGTTATATTATAAATACTGTCTTTATAAATAGCTTTGAAGATAAAAATAGGATAATCAATGAGCGAACAGGCAAAGTTAGGGTTAATCAAATATAAGAAAGGAACTTATATTCTCATCGAAGGGGATGAGGGGAAAGAAATTTTTTATATTGTCAAAGAAGGGAGCATTCAGATAGACCGTTCTGTTGAAAAAATTGTTCAGGCAAAAGGGGAGATCCTTCAGCCCGGAGATTTTTTCGGTGTTATTTCAGCAATGAGCCGCCATCCTTCCACTGAGACTGCTTTTACATTGACGGATACTGTTTTAATAACAGTGGGGAGCGAACAGTTTGGGTATTTGATTAAACAAAGCACGCCTCTGGCAATGAAAATTATCCGTTATTTTTCCAAGAAACTCCGGTTTTTTGATTCTCTTCTCACACAGCTTTCTTCCAAAAAGAAAGAAGAAGATTCTGATTTTTCGCAAATTTATGAAATAGCCGATTATTATTTCAATTCCGGCAATGTGCCCCTGTCTCTTTACGCGTACCACAAGTATTTAGAGCTGGTGCCGGAAGGGGAATTGAAAGTGAAAGCAAATGAAATGCTTCAAAGATACGGACGCTTCAAGGAGCAGGCTTTTAATCCTCCTGCCAATATAGGGGGATTTAACCGGAAATATAAAAAAGATACTTTTATTTTTTGTGAGCATGAGGAAGGAAAAGACCTTTTCATTATCCAGCAGGGCAAGGTGAAAATCACCAAGCTTTTGGGGGGAAGGGAAGTCTTGCTTGCCGTGTTGAAAGCGGGGGATATTTTCGGCGAGATGTCGATTCTTGAAAACCAGCCGAGAAGCGCTTCCGCGATTGCTTTTGACGGGGATGTGAATCTTCTTGCTGTCAACCAGCAGAACTTTTCCAATATGGTTGTCGAACAGCCGCAGCTGGCGACCCGCTTAATCACTCTTTTATCCGAAAGAATCTGGTCTATTTACAGACAGATTAATAATTTACTGCTGGGAGATATTACAGCCAGAATTTACGATACTTTGGTGACTATTCTTCTGAAAGAAAGGGTTCAAATCAAGAAAAATGAAAAATATATTTTTGAATTTGGCGTGAAAGAACTGATTAATATGCTTGGGATGACCTTTGCGGAAGCCAAGGAACCTGTAACCGAAGTCTTAAGCGATAAGCTTTTTAGAGTGGAACCCAATAAGATTTTATGCGGAGATATTGAGGAGTTAGATAAAAGACTCAAGGCTTACATCAAAAAACTCGAAATTCTAAGAAAAGGTAAAAGAAACTAAGGACTTCGTGTTATGATTGATAAAAAAGATAATAATGCCAGAACTGATTTCAGAGTGCCCACCCCGAATCTTTTAGGGGAATATGTTTATAAAGGCATTAAGGATACCTGTCAGATTCTTGATCTTTCTTTCAACGGAGCCGGAATTAAAATCCCTCAGATTGTAGCGGAAGATGATATTGTGGATATCCGTTTTACGCTTGAAAAATATGGAAAAATTTATTTTAAAGGCAAGGTGACCTCTTCCAGAGGCGGAAAAGTCGGGGTTCTTTTTTTTGAGATTCCTGAAAAATCAAGAAAATCAATCCAGAAATTTATTGAAGATTTTACAAACCAGAATATTTCCCGTCTGATCGGCGGAAAATTTGATTAGTTGATAAAATGGAATACCGAAACGAAACTATCACTGCCTTAGCCACCCCCCCGGGAAAAGGGGCGATCGCCATTATCCGTATCTCGGGAATAAAAGCCTTAAATATCACAGAAAAAATATTCCGTTCTTCAAAATCTCTTTCTAATTCAAAAACTCACACTATGCTTTACGGCTATATATTTGACAATGATTCTCAACAGGAAATCGATCAGGTTTTAATCGGCGTGTTCAAATCTCCCAATAGTTTTACCGGGGAAAACATGGCAGAAATTTACTGCCACGGCGGGACAGCCATTCCAGATAAAATCCTCTCTCTTTTAATAAAAAATGGGGCAAGGCTGGCGCACAAAGGCGAGTTTACCAAAAGGGCTTTTTTAAACGGGAAAATTGATTTAACCCAGGCGGAAGCGGTCAATGATATTATTCAGATGCCGACGCTTGCGGGATCTGCTCTGGGTCTGGCTAATCTCAAGAAATCACTTTCTGAGCCTTTGGATAAAATCAAAAATGATTTAGGTTTTGTTTTGGCGAAAATTGAAGCGGGTATCGATCATCCTGAAGAAGAAGTGGAACCTCTTTCAGCATTGGATGAGGAAAAAATAAGAAAAGCAGGTGAAATAATTCACAGTCTTCTGGATCAGGGCGCCTTGAGCCGGAAGATAGCGGCAGGGTTTAGAGTCGTATTGGCAGGGAAAACCAATGTGGGAAAATCAAGCCTTTTAAACTGTCTTTCAGGGGAAGAGAAAGCGATTGTCTCCCATATTCACGGAACCACGCGGGATGTGATTGAAGTAGAGCTTTCACTGGAAGGGATTCCGGTGATTTTGATTGATACAGCGGGAATTCGGGATCAGGTGGAAAACGAGATTGAAGGCTACGGAATTGTGAAGAGTATTGAAAACTTGAAAAAGGCCGACCTTGTCCTTTTTATTTTTGATCCGGTCAGCGGAATAACAGAAGAAGATAAAAAAATTCTGAAACTGATTGACCGTGAGAAAACCGTCTTTGCAGCGGGGAAAAAAGACTTGGGTGTCCTTGATTGTAAGCAGGCTGAATCCTATTGTATTTTTGATTTGATTTCTTTCAGCGCTTCCACCAAAGAAAATATAGACACATTGATTCAAACAATTAAAAAGCGGCTTGGGATCATGAGTTTTGAGTCCAGCTCGGTCTATGTCAATCAACGGCAAGACGAGGTTTTAAAAAAATTGAAAATTCAGCTTGGAATTTTGATTCAGGCTCTCGAAGATGAAAAGGAAGAAGAGATTCTTGCCTTTGAAATTAAAAATTCTCTTGAAATTCTGGGTGAAATTCTGGGATTTTCCATTCGGGACGATCTTCTGGACACTGTTTTTGCCAATTTTTGTCTGGGAAAATAGAAATTGATTTTGTTTCCTATTGAAAATCCAGTCACACTCACTCACCTCATTATCCTTAAGTCCTTTATTCAACCCTGAAATCAAGCCGGATGCTTAAGCCCAGCATCGTGCACGGTTAAAGAAATAAAAATCATAGTATTCAAAATGAAAGGTCAATGTCAGAAAAATCTGATGCTGCGATCCAGCCGGTTGGGTGCTGTGGTAGGAACGGATAGAAAGATTACGGCACAAAAAATAAACCCTTTGTTTTGCCTCTATCAGTTTTACCAATCGGTATAGCAAACTCTGGGCGGCTAAAATCATAAATAGGGTCAAAAAATATATTTTGTTGGATCACCAATGGGAATTTGAAAACAAGGAATTGACAGGCGATTTATTAATCCGGTCGCCCGGGTGTATTGAGAGGGAGGGATTTTTTTCTGTGGCAGTATTTTTTGGGTTATTTTATTTGCAAGTTTTTCTAACCTATCGTTTTCTCATTTCTCTTATTAATCCATTTCTCGTTTTAATCGAATATTCTTTATTTCAGATTTTCCTGAGGGTGGCAAATCCAAACCCCCAAACCCCCAAACCCCCTTATCCTTAAGTCTTTAAGGACAAAATCTTTGGTTATATATTATTTACAAATACTTAGTTTGACTTTTGTCTTTCGTTTAATGAAAGCTGTTTGATTTCTTCAATATCAAGACCTGTATATTTTTGAATTTGAATCATTGAAAAACCGTCTTTCAGCATATTTTTTGCCGTCTCTATTTTCCCTTCTATTTTCCCTTCTATTTTCCCTTCGATCTTTCCTTCGATCTTTCCTTCGTTTTTCCCTTCATTAAAAATTTCTTTTTTCACTCCATATTTTTCTGTCAGTCTTCGAATGTTTTTTTCTATCTTTGTCATGCTTTCTCCCTCTTCTTGAAATATTTTTTCAAACTCTTCCTCGTACATTGCCAAGGCATAGGCGATTAAATCATTTGTGATCTCATCTGACCCTCTTTTCAGCAAACCCCTTAAAAACTCTGTCCGGTCTTCGCCTACCGTAAACTCTTTCAAGATTTCAAACTCTTGTTCAAACTCCATCGGAAGTTCAGGAATTACGATCAAA
>Ga0209518_1000239_pt1 | contig 73787 bp, 103 predicted proteins | sample RifGroB1_FD_183993 | JGI IMG/M metagenome (GOLD analysis project Ga0209518, IMG submission 183993) | Groundwater microbial communities from Rifle, Colorado, USA - Groundwater B1 (SPAdes) (version 2) | ecosystem: Environmental > Aquatic > Deep subsurface > Groundwater | place: Rifle, Colorado... | reverse complement strand
CCCGCCCCAACTAAACCCACCTTGGCAGGAAGGGTCAATGTTGCTGACGTACCAATGATGCAATTACCTGCTGGCAACTGGACGTAGCCAGAGGAAATTGCGTTAGCTTCGGCATGGATCGTCGCCGTGTCGTCCGTTGAGCCGTTGCACAGCGCGGCGGACTGCACAACTCCCGTCAGTGCTTTTGCAGCCCCCACTTGCCCCACCGTGATCCCCGTCAGCCCGCTCCCATCTCCCCCCGGCTGCAACGCGCTATTAGCTGTAGCCTGAGCCGCCACAGCCGCCGATCTCGCTGTCGAGTCCACCCCGAACCTGCTATCATCCCCCGCCGCTACCGTTCCTGCCGTGATGCCTATGTCGGCTGAGGCTGCGGTGCCGAGGTCTGCCGTGTCGGCCTTGAGGCTGAGGGCTGTCACCACATCCCCGCCGATCCCGGTTGTGGATGCCTGGGAGCCGGAGGGAGCCATGACCGTAACGCCTATGTCAGCCTCTTTTATGATGGTGGCGTCGGCGGGTTCAGCTCCAACTTGACTAGGCGTCAAACCGGTTAATCCAGCACCACTACCTGTAGCATCAAGCTTACCTGCTAAAGCATCACCTAAAGCAGTGTTATCAGTAGGTGTGCCGGTAAGAGACGAAAAAGAAGGTGAAAGATCAGCCCATGTGCCGTTATCATACAAATACTTTCCTGATGGCGTACCGGTAGCAGGAACTGAACCCTTCTTTGTAGTGGAGATAACGGGCAACCTGTCACCATCCAACACACCGGAAGTTATGGTGGTTGCCGCTTGATTGTGTGCAATAGGCGCACGAGAATCAGTCATACGCGGGTCAGAATTTGTCACGAAGGGGTTAGCCGCCCCCGGTGTACCGTTGGTCCCTACTAGCGCGTCTTTCTCACTGGAGCCGGGTATGTCCAGATGATCATAATTGGCTTCATGACTTGCTACCGATCCACTACCAACAACCCGCCATTTGATAGCACTAGAAGAGTTAACGAAAGTGGGTACTTTCCCATCGTCGGCTACGGTAAGTTTTCTTACTGGTACACCCTGAATCTTCCCGGAGTCTGTCAATAAACCTGTACTGGCAGGTACTCCGCCGTATACAGAAAAAGCAACGGCGATAAATACAGCTATCAAACACAACTTCAATCTCATAACACCCTCCATTCTATGAATTTTTGTCCTTCATCCCCATTGGTCACAAAAGCTTGTAGTGATTCACCCGTTTCTGCAATAAAAATATCTGGTGAAGCCTGACTATAACCGGAAATAACCCAATCTAAAACACCATCTATTATCTGAGGAACAACAAGCTCTCCTGTTGCTGTAGTTACTGCGGTTATAACCCCACCGCTACCCAATCCCGGCGGTCCCTGAAGCCCTCTCGGTCCCGGCAATCCCCCTTTCAGGCCCACCACAACAACGCTTGTGCGGGGATCAATTGTAATGGAGGGGCGACTTTGTTGGATTGCTATCGTATAACGAGTGCTATGAATTGTAATCGGGGTTGTCATGCAATCGCCCTCACGCCACGCCTACATTGATATAAAAGGGGTCCGAAGTCTCGTTGCCTGTCGGATGCTGAATGCTGATCGTTGCGCTATACGTCCCTTCCTCAAACGTCTCTGCATTTCTTGGAAACTGAAACGTACCATTTTCGCTATCAGTTATTTCACCTTCTATCGTAACGATTTCGTCGGGCAATGTAGCATGGGTTGCTGTCAATGTAAAGAGATGTTCGTCAAGTGCAACGCCTACAGAACAAACAATGGGTTTAGTATCAACTTTCCAGATTTCAAGACTCATTGCAACTACCCCCTTAAGCTACGTGATGAGAACGTCGTGCGATGATCGCACCGAATGCCGCAACAGTACCAGCGGAAAAAGTTACTTTTGCTACCATGTAGATCGTAGTTGTCGCAGAAAGACTAATCCTCTTTCTTGGGATAGCCAATGAAGTTTTAAAAGTTGTAGTTGTCGATTGCTGCCCATCATATACTTCCGACCCGTCAGTGGGAACGGTGGATGAAGTAGAAGTCCCGCCCGCCGACATAGCGGTTACAGTTGCACCACTAGCCGATAAGTTTACGTTACCTTCAACATCCCATTCCCCCGCCGTAAGCACAACGCTAGTTACGTTTGTTGCTACGTTATTTGTCAAGGATACTGCGGAACCGATAGGTATCAAGGAGGATACATGCTCCCCTGTATTACCTAATGCAGTTACCCATTGAGAACCCGTCCAGAAGATGGGCATTCCTGAAGCAGCTAAGGTAGTATCAAGATGTAAAGCTCCAGTATCCGAACTGGTTAGGGTAGGTCGAGCAGCGGTCGTTCCTTTCTTGGCTAGCATACCGGTCTTCAAAACACCGTCCACCTGTAGCGAATTGTTGCCGTAGGCAATCGCCGAGGTAATACACCGCATGAGGTTGGCTGTATTGCCTACAGTTCTATTGCCTACAATGATAGGCTCCCCATCCCCACCAAACAGAACACAGTAACCTCCGGTATTCGTATTTCCGTTTGCCCCGTTACCGACAAATCTGGCCATGCCTCCTATCTGACTACTGACAGTAGAAGCAGTAGTGCCTCCGATAAGGTCCACCCCCTGGACCGAATAAGAAGGTGTGAAGTTTATATACAGCGGGGTTGTGAGAGCTTTGATAGTCCCGCCATTTAACTTTATGGTAGTTCCATTGGCATTGACACGAACCCCGTTAACGCAATCTTCCATAGCCCCAATAGACAAATTGGTAAACTCAACATTCCGCTTTATGTTACTCTCTACCAAAATGCCGTAGTATGCGTTATTGATCCGAACGTTGATGCCTTTGATATCCTGAAAAGCTTCGCTGGTAATGTAAATCCCTTCCGTACCCGTCCCAATATAAACTGTAGGAGAACCAGTGTAACCGCTTCCTCCATCAGTAACAGCTATGGAAGAAACACCACGAGCTACGGTAACAGTTGCCGCTGCTCCTGTACCCTCTCCCCCTGAGAAGGATACGGTAGGTACGGCGGTGTATCCGGTGCCACGGGCAGTGATAGTTATTCCGGTGACTATACCATCTGTGATTGTCGCCACGGCAGTCGCCCCACTGCCGTTTCCACCAGTTATTGATATATCAGGAGCCGAAGTATAGCCACTACCTCCGTTTGTTATGGCTATAGTGTTTACCATGTCTGCAACTGAAGCTGTAGCGGTAGCAATTCTGCCACCACCACCATAAATACGAACTTCGGGAGAACTATCATACTTAGAACCTATAGCGGTCACATTGATCGCAGTTATAGCACCACCTGATGTTACCGAAGTTGCTATTGCTCCAGAACCCCCGGAAATGAATTGAACTTCCGCAAGGCTGTAACCAGTACCCCCTGCGGTCACATTGATCGCAGTTACAGCACCACCGGATATCGTTGCTGTTGCAGTTGCTCCCGTACCGCCCCCGATGATTTTTACCATAGGCGCTGTGACATATCCGCTCCCGCCATTAGTAACTGTTATGGTAGTTACGACACCACTACTTACGGTTACAGTGGCTTTTGCCCCCTTACCTCCGCCATTACCTGCTATGTAGCCGATCAAGTCTACGTTGCTCAAGAAACCCTCACACGGACCCGAGCACCGAATTACGTGAGTTGAGGTAGAAAGGGTATTCTTCATCCAGCTATTCGTAATCGAGAAGGTAGACGATTGAAGCTGGAGCGGGATATTGCCGCCAGCGGATACACAGTCGCGATAATGGGAACCCTCAAAAGTGCATCCGTCAATTACGAAGTTTTTGGTTTCCCATATATAAACATTGGAACGGGGCGTTCTGCTGATTTTGCAGCGGTTCATGCGGATTCCATTAGACATAGAACCGATAACACCATAACCCACACCTATGTCTCCGGCAAGATCCTTGATCGTCACATCCTCGATAACCCAATCCTTTGCCCTGTAGGCGTGAATCCCGGTCGTGCCATTCGTGGTAGTTACGTTGGCAATGTTGCCGTCCAACAAACCCCCAAAGAACTTAACATCAGCCACTTCCGGCTCTTCCGAGGGCCAGCTTATCTGCGTGGAGTTACCGAAGAAGTAAGCCCCTGCTGTGTAGCTACCCGGAAGCATTTTTATAGTAGCTCCGTGCAAGTGCAGTGTGGTGTTCGGATACACCTTCAGCAAGCTGCCATTGACCCAGTATGTTTTACCGTGTCCGAAGAACACATGCTTGCCTGCCCCGAGCAACAAAGCCGCATTAATTGCCGCAGTATCATCAATACCCTCCTGCGCTTTGGCACCGTGAAATTCCGGACTGGTCCACAGAACCACTTCTTTAGTTATGACTCTCCCAGCAACCAAATCTCCCATAAAATTATCTCCTTTATTGAGCTAAACTTTTATCAATAAGTAATTGACGTATCTGATTCAAAAGGGCAATAGCCGTAGTGAGGTCCGTAGCCGCTGCATTTACTGTAATCGGGCTAGTAGTAGAAACCGCGTTAACTTCGGCTGCTGTATAGGTCGGCTTAGTAGGCGACTTCGCCCAAGCAGATACATCAGAAGCAACAGCAGTAATGGTTATGTTTTCTGTTCCGTCAAATACCTGTCCATTGATGCTCCTTGCCGTTTGGAGTTTTGTAGCTGTACTAGCATTCCCCGTTGTGCTTTGATTAAGGATGGGGAAGTTAGCAGCAACAGCTATTTCTGGAATACCGGTTGATGTATTTCTCAGGATACCCTCGCTCAAAGAATTCAAAGCGAAAGCGTTAGGGCATAAAGGATCATGACTGCTTACAATGAATGCTATGTTACCCAAAGCCCCCATTTCCCCCGATAGCTCCTCTACAGCACCTTGTACCACTGCTGCCCCCACGCCCCACGTAGTTTCTAACGGGACGGAACCAGCCATTTGATCCCCTTTATTTTTACCTTCCACCGTGGTAGAAAGTGATAGGGTCATTACCTGCCCGGTGGTTTCATCAGTAATGGTCAATCTGTCATCAAAAGTTCTGATGGAAAGGTAACGTCCGAAGCCCACGGAGTCGGTAACAAGTATGCGACTATCTATTCCCATTAGGCTATCCTCTTCCAAGTCGTACCATTGGATTGTAAGGTTATGCACTCGCCGGGAAGGTCCAGCGTTGTGATTGCTCCGAGGTTCACCGCATAGGCTGTGCTATCTATACGGATAAACACGAGTATGCGTCCTTCGTTTGTTGTCGCCTCCGGCAGTGTTATCGTAACCGCCGCAACGGTAGCATCCACTTCCAATGTGTAATCAGTATCAAGCACCGTGTAATCTGCCGTTATCGGCTTGATCTCTTTGAACGTCAAATCCGCCGTGTCCAATTTCTCGTTCATATTGGTTTCTACAACGTCCATGAAGTCGTTAATCTTAGTCGCATAGTCAGGGTCATTTAAAACGGTCTTATAGGCGGCGTAGTCTGCGGGCATTTATATTTCCTCCAGTTCTGCTGAAGTGTCAAAATAAGAAGCAGCGACAGATGATAGGTCCGGCAAATTGGTAAACTTGACCGCTGCTGTATAGTCTCTCTCTAACGCACCCCCCAACCCCGGATAGAAACTGACAAGCACGTCAACACGCTTGCCTATTTTTCGTAACAGGGTATCAAAAGCACCCCTGTCAGATTCGGCCATATATGCAAAATTAGCACTGAAGAAACGGTAAGGCAGATAACCCTCTGTGCGTAAGCTACCCCCGTCCGTTCTTGCCAAAACAGATGCTTCCTTCCACGCCTTTTTCAACCCATAGGCTACGTTGACAAGCGGGGACCAATAAGACCCCATGTAAATACGCCCCATCTGCAAAAAGCCGTCTGCGTTCCCGGCGTCCACTACCTCCAGTTTGAAAGCTGCCGCATTACCGACAGAAGCAAACCAGATAGTAAAATATTCAGGCGTTCCCGGTAACAAACCGGTATCCATCCAAGGAAGAACACCCCAAGCCAAACCTCCATTGGGGGAGGCTGCGGGATTGCCCCACGTTTGAGGAGTACCTACAGCCAATGCCGTAGAATCGTACACCACTGCGGTCATGGCAATATCAGAATAAAGGCGCAATCTAACAGTAGCTCCCCCGGTGAAGTTGTGGCCGACAATACTAAATCCAGCTATCGCCCCCATAACTTCCCCGGTGACGGTCCATGAGGTAGCCCCCACCATCCTTGCAAACTTACCACGTTCAGGCATTTTGATATTGCTTATAGGCATGGTAGACACACATGCTGGGGTAGAAGTGAGGTTGCTGGCAGCGTCTATGACGTTTGTGTGTAAGATTCTCATGTTTGCCATATCAGGTTATCCCCAAAGCGTTAAGGTAATTCGCCGGTTGACTATTGACTCTTTTATACCTACCACGTAGACCAATTTCCCGTTTGCAAGACCATATCGAGGATGGGTTATTTTGACCAAATTCCCCAAATTCAATATAAGGGGCAAAATTAGGCATTCTGCCGTGTATGTCGTTCTAACGACCCCGTTTAAGGCCAAGAGGCGATCCGCCTCTATATAGGCTTCTGCGGCGTCTACAAGTGCCGTTTGTTTGGCGTCCGGTTCTGCTGCCAGCAGGTGGCTTGTCTTTATGTTCGGATTGGTGCGCTTTGCATATTTCCATGCCTGCGCATACTGAGCCTTTTCTGAATCCGTCAACGCACCGTGAGTTGATGTTTGTGGCGTATAGTTCCTGCCGTATGCAACGCGGGCAGTTTGCCACGGAACTGATTGTTTTGCAATCTTTAAACTACCAGCTACAATATCGTCTGCGGTTATCTCTAAAACGGGTGTTCCAGAAGGATTATCAATTCTTCCGAAGATCATTTTACCGTTACGGTCAGGTGTATAAAAGCTCCCTACCGATCTAATCAACTCGTCCAGAACATCCAAAACGTTCCTGCGGGAATTAACATACATCTGAACTCGCTGAGTACACAAGTTCACAAAAGCCGAAAGACTGTCCATATTGATATCGGCAGTGGTGAGGTCCGTTTGATTGAGGATGTACCAGCGAATAAGCCGTCCCACCCCTTCAACCAATACCCCGTCACTCGTTGCGCCCAAGAAATCACACGTAACAGCGCCCACCGGCTTAGAGCCTAAAATGAATGTCCCGTCATTCAGGGTATCCGTATGAACTATAGGGACGCCTCCGTCCCTAACCTGCACTATTGACTTTATTGGACCGTCGTTGATTTGATATTTCAACAAGGGTGCGGAAAGCAGCACAGGGGTTACATTAAACACTTCACCCCCAGCCAGTGGAACGGGTTGTCCGGTAGAGGCGGGTCCGCCTGTATAGGAAACCGACAAGATACCTACCGGACCCACATCCAATGTGAATGTTGCGGGTGTTCCCGTGGGATCTGTCGTGTACTCTGAAGGGTCTAACAATCTATCCATATCCCAAATTTCGTCTATGCTGTCCACCGCTGATTCGGAAACCTTGTAAGTTGTTCCCGAAATCAGCACAGGTTCACCGATCAACTTACTTTGAATCGGCTTGTTCAAATCCCACTGCTTATCTTTGATAGCCATTTTTATTTGATTGGAAGAGGCGGCGGCTATTCCAGATATAGTCCCAACCAGAATAGAGCGGAAATCAGACAAAGGCCAAGCGGGATCTCCGAACAGTAACCGCACCCCTCTACCATTCCATGAATAAGTAAACCAGATATCTTTATCAAACAAGGCATTGCTTATTACAGCGTCCCCCCAGCTAGGCACGGTGTACCCTTCCATAGCATCAGAAAGGCTACTAGAAAATTTAGGCGTGTCCAAAATAGAATCTTCATAAGGTTGATTGGCGGGACTATCTGCCGGACCCGACACATACGGCTTGTCCGCTAAATAAACAGTTCTTTCTTGTGCTACGTCAAAAGTGTATAACGCAGTAGTAGCAGAATCCCATTCCATCGGATTACCGCCTTGCGCATTTTGATACAATTCGGCGGGACTTCTTTTGATGTTAGATACTCGGACACTATCAATGAGGCCGTTCCAAAGGTACATCATAGACGACCGCGCCCCGAGTTGGAGAACAGCCGGTGGGGGCTGAAAGGTGTTTACCCCCGTAGTGCAAGCCAGCACCCCGTTCACGTAGAGCCACATCTGTTCAGAGTTCCAAGTGACTGCAAAGTGATTCCACTGCGCTGTATTGACTGATGCAACCGAAGTAAAGTTTCTCGACACACCAGCACCATCCTGAATATGTAGTCGAGCCTGACTGGTCCCGACTAACACACTAACGTAGAAAAATGGCCACGCAGCGAATACTGTCTGATAGTCCAGGTCGTCCCTTCTTCTGGCTTGCGCCCAACACTCGACAGTACCCGACTCAGTGTTCAGCAGGCTGCTCGGTATTGACAGGTTGTCGTGGTTACGGGTTACAGTAGCGGAGGTTGTAGGCATATAACTAGTCAGATACGGGATCGCCTCAAGCTGTGCACCCCATATGAATATCCCGGATGTGCCGTCACCGGTGAAAGATACGTCGGCGTAGTTCTGGCAGAGCATTATCGAGTGGAGCCCGGCTACAGTTGCTATGGCCGTTTCTGAGACCCAGCAGCGATACCAGCCACCGCCTACATCTTCCATCCCAGCATTATTGCACGATGAATTTGTGAACGTTCCCGCTAGAAGATCAAAATAAGCCAAACTACCTGCGTAAGCCCCGTTATTGGCAAGAAACTGTAACGCCATGTACCCGTACTCCCCTGCCTTTGCAAATATGCTAAAGGTGTACGTTGTCCCGGCGGTGACTGAAACGCTCTGGTTTGTATGGTGAGCTAGTTCAACCTCTGCGTTGGCTACAAGTTTATCAGCGGTAGCAGTTCCATCGGGAGCGGTAGTGGCGTCAGCCGTAATGGAACTACGCGTTTTAGCCCACCATGCATTGTTAAACTCCTGCGAATACTTGAAAAGATTCGTTGTACCGGACTCGACCATTACGGACGTATTGAACAATCCGTCCTCATATCGGGGCTTATTAGCGGCGACTACCGACCAATCTTGTTTTAATGCTGTTGAATTGCGGCTAAACTCATAAGCCGGGGTTGTACCTACGGGCAATGCCGGATCAAAGTAGTTAGCCTCCATCAGCATTACCCGTTGTACGTTATTCTTATTCAACCATTCCTTAAATGCAGCGTCAGATATCATTATGCCCTCGCTCCGGCAGATACTGCACCTACGACCGCATCCGCTACCGTATCGGCTCCCGCCTGAGTAGCCGCAACCGTTGCCGCCGTGTTTCTAGCCTGTTCCGCACGTAACGCCGCTATCTCGGCCCTGAGTTCTGCAATGGATTGTACGGTTGCTGCCGTTCCGCGCTCTATGGCGCTTTGCGTGTCCGTAATGGCGCGGATCTGTCGTTCCACCACGTCCATTGTGATAGGTCCGTCTATGCCCGCAACAGCCGCCAGTGCAGTAGTAACGTTGTTGTACTCGTTCTGATACCCGCTACCAGACCCGAACATTTCACGGGCAGTCTCCAGCAGGGATTGTCCGAGTTCCGGAAGTACCTCGTTGTTGCCGGTAGCCAGCGCCGTTGCAAACGCGGCCTGCTGTTGCATTAACTGTTCCCGTGGGGTAAGCGTGGAAAGAGGTCCGCCCATGATATCCTTCAGGGCTTGTGCTGCCGACATTGCCGAATCCAAGAAAGCGTCCCGCATTTCCTGTGCCGCTGTTACCGCCGCTTCCGTCATGGTAACAAACGCAGGGGCTATGTCCATTAAGGCAACATACAACTCCGCACCGCCCTTGGTTGTTACGTCAAGAGAATCAACAAGCGTCCTGAATTCCTCACGGGTTTTAGGAACGGTTTGATGTATGCCAGCAAACGCCGCTTGAACCTGTCTTGTTGCCTGTGCGGTTTCCAAAGCAGCCCGCTCCGAGTCGGTGAACATTCCTTGAAAGTATTCATTTACGCTATCACTCATTTCCTCAAGCCCACCGAAAGCATCGGCAAGCCTGTATGCGGCGTCTGCCCCTTCAAGAGAGGCTGCTATGAGCGTGTGGTTCGTGAGTTCAAATAGCTCGTTTACGCCCTGTAAAGAGGTCGAGAGGCGCACCAAAGCGGTAAAGGCGTCCTCCCCATAGAACGCAAATTCCTTCAGCCCTACGGTTGTTTTTGCAAGCTCGTTTGACGCCTGAGTGAAAAATGCCTCAAGGTCTTTCTGTATGTCTTCGGAAGACCGGCCAGCAGTTGCTATCTTCATCTGATCGATCTTCGCTTCATTCAGTGCTGTAGTGGTGCCGGTGCTTGCTGCTGCCCTGATAACAGTTGCTTTGATCTGGTCAAGCGCCGTTTGCATTGCGTCTTCAAAACCAGCATCCCCTTCGTTATAAAGGGTGCGAGTCTTACCCTTCTTGAACCAGCCCCCCGCTTTCTTCTGTTCGATATAGTTCTGACTGGAAATATCCCCGTTTTCCAGACCCAAGGTAAAACCGCCCCCGGTTGTCTGGAACTTATTACCCATGCCGAAAAGACCGCTGCCGATATTCTTAAAAACCGCAAGTGGGTCGGTGTACTTGGAGAAACCGTTAAGGCCCGTGGTTGTCTTGAACCATCCGGCAGATTCTACCCTGTTCGTTTCCCCGTTAATCCCCGGTGCCGCACCCGAAGCCATTGCTAGGAAACCGCCCTCTTTAAACAGGTCGGATATCTTGGTAAGCCCATCGGCAACTTTCATAATTGCCAAAGAAGCGTTTTCCATGCTTCCTGCTATCCTACCCAAAGATTCCTGCGATTGCTGGTCATAAGCAGAAGTTATCCTTGAACCGATACTCCCCCCAACACCACGATTACCGTCCACGGAAGAACCTGCACCAAACCCGCCGCTAGGTGAAGAAGCAATGGAACCAGCCCCTCCGAAAGTGGTAGACATAACCTTGGCTAGATTGATAACGCCCATTGCACCGGCCAGTGCAGCACCCGCCCAACCTACGGGGCCGGGAATTGATAGCTGTGCCATGACTGCGGTTGCCGTGTTCATGATAACCGCCGCTATGTTAAATGCCTTTGCTGCTTCAAACCCCTTCCGGCTGCTTTCATCCTGAGTGGTTGCGAGTGCAGAGAAGAGTTGCCCCGCCATGCCTGTGTACTGAGCCGCGCCGTCAAGCTTCAGCTTATTTACCGCTGCATCCTTGTTTGCTGTGTCTTGATTCATTTGCGCCTGAATTTCCAGCGCCCGCTTAGAACCCTTCTCCACGGCGTTCAACTCAAGCTGCTTATTCTTCATGAATACGTCATGCCGCCGTTGCTCTTGTGCTATCGCCCTTGCGTTAGGGTCGCCTATACCGGCAATCTGCAAGTCTGCCAGTTCCGAACCCTGCGAAAGCTTCGCCTTTTCCATGTTCAGTTTGCGCATAGCTTCAGCGGCAGAAGTCGCCTTTTCAGATAGACCTGATACCGCTTCAGCTTCCCTTTCAATGGCCTGCGCCAATTCTAACGCACCTACAGAATCTCCGGTCGCATTTTTTAAAGCTATCACAGGGTCGGCCTGTTTACGCTTTTCGTTTAACTCTATTTGCTTACGCGTTAATTCAATATCCTTGTTCTTCAGATTCAACAAAGACACAACCAAGGCGTAACGCTGAAAATCCCCTGCTATTGCGGCTGCGGTTTTCTCAGTCTCAAGTGCAGTTATCTCAAGCTGCGCTTTTCTAGTTGTAAGTTGGGCCTCTGCTGCTTCCTTGGTCTTCCCTTGTCCTTGAAGTACGCTGATAGTAAGCGCCTCCTGCTGATCGATCAAATCTCTATTGGAACGCGCAACGGCGATATTCGTCTCAACCGTTACGTTACCGAGTTGCTTTGTCAGTTCGATACCTTTAGTTTTAGCGTCAACAAGACGTGCAGCCCATTCCAGTTGTGCGGCTGCGGCTTTAATCCCGGTAGGATCTTCTTTTACCGAGAACTTTTCAGCACCCCCTTTCTTCAATTCTGCTATCAACTTGTTGTTGGCGCTGATTTCCTGCTCTATGCTCTCCTTCTCGATATTCGCACGTTCCCTGTAATACTCAGTGGAAGCGGTTAGCGCCTGATCATAACTGTCTTCAAGAATCGACAGCTTCCTTGCAGCGTCTTCTCTATAACCAGCTATCGAAAATTCAGAGTTCGCCTTTTCCAAAGCAAACTTGGCGTCCTGAAACTTCCTCAAGGCGCTTAACTTGCTGGCAGCGTCTGTTTCTACTTTATCGTTAGCTACATATTCCGGGGAGGCTTGCTCCTTCTCAACAAAGTTCAACTTCAACCTGTTATCAATAATACGCTGTATACTACCTTCCAGTTCCTTATAGCGTTTAGTGTCTTCTTCCGACAACTCAAATCCAATATTGTCATTAAGCATTTTGGAAAGCTTGTTATCCAGTGCGGTCAGTTCAGCCTTATAAGTGGCGATTGCCCTGAGTTCGTCATTCTTCAACCCCAAAGAAGAATCAGCCAAAGACCTATCTTTCAGGTCAATGGAAGGGGTGTACTTGGTATCTGATTTGAGCCGGTTGATTTCGTTAAGCTTATCTATCTGATCGTCCAGATTCTTCAGTACCGAGTCGGCGTCCGTCAACGCTTTCTTGTTTGCCTCTTCCGCTTTGTTACCGAAAGTGAACCAAGCCATTGCTGCCACGCCCAACACGGTAATAATTGCCCCAACAGGCCCGCCCAAAGCTGCCAAAGCACCGCGCAGGATGCCCATTGCGCCCGCTGCAAGGCGAGAACTAAGGGTAAGAGCCGCGTTTGCTTCTGTCGCCCTTATTTTGGCGACTGTTGCGGCGTTAGTTGCTTTCTGCTCGTTTGCCGTTGCTATCGTTGCGGCTGTAGTTGCTGCCGTCAATTCTTTCTCGATACCCACTTGCGCTATTTCAGTAGCTACAAGCTGTTTTGCGGCAACACCCCTTTCCGTCAACGCGGAACCTGCGCGTAATTCTAAGGCGCTATGGGTTGCAACAGCAGCCGATAGTTGCCGCTCAACTCCGTTTTGCTGAACCGCCAAGGGAACCAGCGCATTGATTGCCTGTGCTTTTGCCACATCAGTTGCAATGGCCTTTTGTTTTATAGTAACCAACGTCGCTTCTTCAACAGCAGCTTGACGCGTGTGCGCGGAAAGAGAACGGCGTAAGTTGATTTCCTGTTGCTTGAGCAGATTAAGGCCGGAAGATTGGGTTAAGCTGCGCCCCTCAAAGAACAGTTCAGACTCCCACTTAGCTATCAATGCCTGTTTCTGTACCAAGAGTTGCTGAGTCTCTGCAACGGTAGCCGCTCTATTGGCTTGCTTGGCGATTAGCGTCCGTTCCTGTAATGCCAAAGCTACGGCATCAGCATCCAATGCCTGCATTTTGGTAACAATCAACGCTCTTTCGGCTTCGATAGATGCGCGAAGCATGGTAAGTGAGGTTACTTCAGACGCAGCCTCTCTTTCCTTTGCCGCAATCTTGGCATAAGTAGCGGTGTTTGCCGCCTGAGTGGAGGATAGCGATTGCATGGAAGTTCTTATGCTTTCCTGTTCCGCAAGATTAACAGCAAGCCTTGTCTTTTGTTCTGCCAGCTTCGCGGCTGATAGTTCCCTGACAGCAGCGGTTTCAGCAGCCATTGCGCTTGCGGCAGCGGCAGCGGCGTTAGCATTGGCGGCTTGCTTAAACTTGTTCATACCTGCCACGTCGCCGCTGATAACAGTAGAACCATCTCCGTGCATACCGCCGTTAGTCCCCACCTGACCAAATGGGGATAACATTCGACCCTTGTAATCGTACCCGTCTTTAACTTGCGTTCTTGTTACAGTTGTCGCTAACTTTATCTGAAGTGCTATCGTCTGCATAAGTTCGCTGTTCATTGTTTTCTGAAGCAGCGTGTTTGCGAGTATAGCCGCTTTATAGCCAACGTAAGCTTTTACTACAGTGAGAATTGCGTCACCGTATTTGTTAAAGAAAGAAACCGTACCGCTGATAAAAGCAAGCACGTCTTTCAACCCTTCTTTCAGTTCCTTGAGGTTTTCAAGAACTTCAGGATTCCAGTTGAATTTTTTAGCTTCATTATCAACCGTACCCATGTAGTCAATCATGCCTTTAAGACCGCGCTTCACTTCGTTGAACATAGGCTCAAACGAAAGAGAAAGCGCCTGTTGCGCCACGTCTTTGAAGTTAGACCACAAACCGGCCCATGTTTTTTGCGACTCGATACCAGCTTGCTTAAACCCTTCCAGCCTACCCATGAGGAAACTGAAAAGGGCTTCACTATCATTTTTAATTGCGTGTACGTCTTCGGGCCGGATACCGAGCACCTGTGCAATACGAGAGTTACGAGTAATGTTGCCGGTCAGCATGGACCTCGTTTCTTCAGCTATCTGGTCAAACGGCAAACCGATAGCACCCGCTGCCTGTACCATAGCAACGGTGAAGTCCATAACTTTAGCCTTGTCGAAACCCTTACCCATTGCAACGGGCAGCGTCACCTGATAGGCGTATATCAATTGGTCGAGGGTTGCTATGGTGTTGAAGTTCGCCACGCGTAACTGATCGATCACGGACCTTGAAACGTTCATAGCGGCATTCAGCGCATTCTGTCCCTGAAGCACCTTACCGGTCAGCGTCTCAACAAAACGCCCCCCTGTAGTAAAAGAGGCGGCGATACCTAGTGTTTCAGTTTCGATCCGCCCCATGTATTCCAAAACGCCCATCAGTGCTTCTCGCAACTTCTGGAAAGCTGTTGCTACCCCGTAAATGCCAACAGCAGCACCCCCGAAACCAAGAAATATGTTTCGTAAGTGCTGCATGGAATTGTGCGTCTGTGCGGCTTGATTGGATATGTCGCTAAGGGAACGGGTTACGACCCGCGCCCCCGTCTGTGCGCCTGTGCCGTCTATCCCGACTCTCAAAAATGTTTCGTGGCCCATGCGTCACCTATTTTTTAAGTTTGGCGTATTGTATATTTAAGTAGCCTGCGTCAATTTGCTGAATGACTCTGATATAGTCTGCCCTATCGTCTACGTCATACACCAAATTCTCGTCCAGCCAAAGAATAATCGTTTGAAAGGGTATTGATGCGGGTCCAGCTTGAGTCCACTGCCTTGAACCTGTCAAATCCTGAAAAGCGTTCCAATAGGGTATGTCTTCAGGGTTTGGCGTGGGGCGATGGAGCAGGGCATGGGGTGTTTCCCCTGTACTCTGCTCCATCTCTGTCAACGCTTGTAAGCGATTACCCCATGTTGAGTTCCATTCAAGGCAGCTTATCAGTTTTTTGCGATTTCTTCCTGCTGCGACAGAAGGAACAGGGTAAAGTCGTTCGCCTGCTTCCTGATATCCAGAAACAGTTCCGGCAGGTTGAGCAAGCACGAAACGCGGTTCTGAACTTCGTCCGGGAGAACCTCGCCGGTTTCGCTGATAATGCCGGGAATGTAAACCGGGTTATCGTCGGTGCTTTTCTCCTTGTCCAGAACGTCACAGTCGAAGATAACAGTGGAAGAGAAGACTTCCACGAGGATGCGGGTTGCTACAGCTTCGTCCAGCGTCCCGGCAGTCAGCGCCCGCTGATGCGGCTTCATGCGAGCTTCGATGAGCTTGCTGTACTTCTTGTTTGCACCCCCCGCCCTGCCGACACGGAAACGGAAATCGCCGTAATCGAGGATGATGCCGGTTTCGGACTCAAGCTGCGGATCGGTTTTGAACATGTTGTAAGGATTTGCCATTGTGTTCCCCCTTTTGACTTCAAAAATTACCTCATATAGCCGAGGTTATGCTGTTGCCCTGCCCTACCCCTTAACCAAATTATAATTGGCGGTAAATCCGCAATTCGGAACACACGGAAGGGGGTAACGTGCGCCGCCAAATCTCATGACCTATCAACTAGGTCACTTTATCGATCTGGAGGGTCGCTCCTGCGAAGATCCCGCCCGCTGCGGAGGGGTTGCCCTCAATCTGGAACGTTGCCATAACGTCCTGATTGGGTCCGCCTGCTACAATGGTCGGATTCATGATAGTGGCGTTCGCCACGGTGAACACGTAACCTGCGCCGGTAAGGTCAACCGCACGGAAGGATATCATAGCGGCGGTTTCCGCAATGAATTCGTCATACAGCGCGAAGTCCTTGAAATAAACTTCCATGCTGCCGGTCACTTCCAACTGCCCCTTGCCGAAGCCCTGTGCAGCCGTGGAACCGAGTCCGTACTGTCCCCTTGCGTTCTGCTGCTGCCATTTCAGGTCAATCTTGTTAAGAAGCGCCGAAAGGGCCGTTGTGCCACGGTAGATGGTCCCGAAACCGTTAATGGTATCAATCACGCTTCCCGTACCTGCGGCAACCTGCGCCCCGGTAGACCCATCGGTAGTTGCTTTGACTTCGCTCTTGCTCAGAAATGCGAGATCCCCGGAAAAGAAGGAACCTAACGAAGCAGAGATGCTGCCAGAAATCGGAGTCGAACCCGGATACTGGAGGAAGAGTGCTGCGGCAAGCTGCTTCTGGAAATAAAAGCTGTTTACCGTAGTCCCGTTAAGCACCTTGTTACCGGTGATAGTAACAGAATCCCCTGCTGCCGCTGTCTGCGGGGGTGCCGGAAGCGTGGTGATCGTACCGGCAACAACGGTAAGCACCTGATAGTACCCGTTGATAGCTGCATTACCTGCAAGATAGCCCTTGACCCTGATCCAGTCTCCGGCGTGAATGTTCCCGGTGACAAAACCGCTGCCGGAATCGGTAAAGCCCGAAGCGGTAGCAGCGATGGTTGTTTTTGCTGCAAAGCTGATAGCGGTATCAGCCACGCCCATGATGGAAGCTGTGAAAAGGTCCAGCGGGGTTGCGGTGGAAAGCGCAAACTTCACATCCCCCTTGCACTCCACTTTGGTTGTGACAGCGGAACTTACCTGACCCCCGCTGTTGATCTCATCGGGACGTGCGCGGGTTTTGGAAACTTGGAACCCCTCCGACTGAACACGGATCTGATTGAACGCAACTGCCGGTTTCGTTCCCCAAGTCGCTTCAGGTGCATACGAAAGCAGTACGTCGTTGGATGCTACGCCAGCGGCAAAACCAGTTGTGGGCATTGTTTACTCTCCTTATCTTGATAGTGTGTTGTTTATTTCCCTTTCTTTTCTTCGACGTATATTCCCGGCAGTTCTTTTTCCTCAACAACAACGAATTCCGCTTTGCCGTGTGCTACCAGCGCGGTTTCGGTTGCCGTGTCCGCTGAGATAACCTCCCCCGCTTCCACCTTCTTCCCGTCAACCATCTGCACTTCCAACAGCCTTACCATATTCAACCTCCTTTAAAGTAATTCGTCCCTGTGAAAAGGTATCAAGCAATTAACCTGATACCTGCCGTTTTTATCGTCACCGATCTCTTTAACCGAAGCTACCTTGCACGTTATGTTGGTCCCGCACCACTTATTGAAAATCGCCGCTATCTCATTGGCGCGGGTGAGTGCAGGAAGATTGCCTATGTTCAGAGACGTGAACACCTGAATAATGATAACGCCTGTGAACCGGCACACATTCAAGCCCGAACCGATAGTAATCTGCTGCCCATCATCATTGTCGATAATGTTGAACCGGACCCATTCCGCGTTACCCTGATCGAGCGCAGGCGGCTCAAATTCCAAGTTAGGCCAGGCTATCGGAGTGCGGCTATCCCATTCCAGATTAAACCTTGTGCCTAATTCAAGATGTTCAGTTATTATGCTCACAAGCTGTCCACGAATGTTTGGATTGAGTTTAATGCCCCGGATAACACACCCGTAGGTGCTTGGCCGCTGTGTCCGTCTTCCAATGCTTCGATATACGGCACGTTGTTGTATACCCAAATGAACGGGTATTTCGGTAAGGTGAATACCGCACCCGCTGCGTTGAACACAGGTAGATCGGTCTTGTTGCCTTTACCGGGATAAGTTCCTATCGGTTCAGTGGGGCAAGTCCAGCCTACTTTAACCGCCCAATTTGCTCTTGCCCATCCAGTGTCAACCGGAGTGCCGGGACCACCGGGGGAACCTGCCACAACGTATTGGTGCAGCCTGAAAGCGATTCTTCCGCACAGTTTCGCATGGGTTTCAGGAACCACTATTTCATGAAAGTGGGTTAGATCCAGTTGAAACTTTTTCAGGTCTTCTATCATTTACGAACCTGTACCGTGTGAATGACAGCGATACCGCCGGGAGCTAGCGGCTTGTTTTTCTGAACCAGCCAAATCTCCTCCCCCATGATAATCAAGTTCTTGGCTTCCGGTTGCACGGGCAATCCGTATGCTGCCAGAATGATTTTCTTGTCGCCCTGTTTGATAACAGTTCCGTCAATGTCTCTTTCGCTGTATTCTTCAATCACCCCGTTGCAGGGGTAATCGGTTACAATGTCTGCCCCAAACAGGCGCGTAGAGGCGTCATACGCCCCCTTTGTTATGACTCTTAGGGTCATGGCTAGGCCACGCCGGGAAATCAGCTTATTCGCCTTTATTGCCTGTCTTTCGTAAAAACCCATGACTTAGGCAATCTCCCCGTTATGATCGTGCATCCCTTTACTGAAAGTAGCGGCTGTTTCTGAACCACCGATAGGTATAATGGTTTGTTTGCGGTTTGCTTTGGCACTCAACCTGATAGCAAGGTCCGCATAATTCTTGGCGCGGTAACTTGCTTGTTCCGTTATCGGACCAATCTTCACGGTGTCGGGTTGAGTGGCAAAGAAAGCGGCAATACTGTCAGCTATCGCTGCGGCTGCTGCATATACGTTGTTGTTACTCTCAGCTAAGGCCCAGGATATTTCCGCGTCCTGAACCAATTGCTCGTCTTCTTGAGTATCACCTACGAGAAAACGAACGGCGTCCTTGCTGTTTGCTGCGGGATTACCTGAATACGTCCATGCCATTTGATAATCCTTTGGGGCAGGATGCGGTTAAACACCCTGCCCCTGTCCTTGGTTACGGTTTGTAATCGCCCGCTACCGTCTTGCGGGAAACAGCCATACAGCCGAAGCTAGGCAGGCTTGCCGCCATGTAGAGCAGGACCGGGGTTACATCGTCAATGATCTGAAGAGTGAACTTGCCGGTTGCTGCCGTGACCACACGGAACGCCTTTTTAGTTGCCATGATGCCGAGAACTACGCCGGAGTTTGCTTTCGCGGTGATGTTACCTGCGGGGTCAGTGCCGGTTACACCGATGCCGTCCGCTGCGTCCGAAAGCCACACGTCCAGAACGTGGGGGCCGGGGATCACATGACCGGCGCTGTTGCAAACGGAAACCTCAATCTCCGTTCCGTATTGGGTTGTATTCTGCGCGATAGCAAAAGTCAGCGAAGACGGAACATTCCGTCCGTTGACGTTGATATCAGCGAAGATTTGGCAACCGTTGGAACGTTTGTTGACGAATCCGGTTTTCTTTGCGGTGAGAGCCATTTACCTTGTCCTCCTTCTCGGTGCGGCTTTCGCCGGGGCCGAAGTCTTTTCTGCCGGTTTCTCTGCCGGGGCCGATCTGCGTGATGTGCCTTTCGCCTTGTTTTCTTTCCCTGCCTCTCTTACTTCTGCCTCCGCTTCACTCGGGGGGCCGTACCATTCAACAGTACCGTTTTCGTGAAGCGCCCTTTTGTTCGCAAGGGGCCAGTTTTTGACCGTCTCCGGGGTAAGGGTAGCGCCCTGTATGAACGCTACCCCGAAGCCCTTAAAAGGTCGCAAAACACGCCCACCATATTCACCACAACTAGCCATGTGTTGCTACCTCCCCGTTATTGGATTAGGAGACGGTCCCGCTGAAGTAGTAGCCCATATCAGCGGCAACCATCTTCATGTCGAAAGCCATCGAGTTTTCCACGCGCTCCGATTCCAGATGCTCCATGCGGAAACGCTTGGTGCGGATACCTGCGTTGTTCAGGCCGGTCAGGCCAGCCCACGAGAAGATGTAACCGGCGGTCGGCTGCATGAGGGAGGGCGAGGGGTGCGAGTAGCACAGCAGGGCGCTTTTCGGTGCGATCATGCTCATGACGGGAGCTGCTACCGTTTCGTCCGATGCGGTATACACCGACTCGGAAACGAGATAGCGGTCTACCTCAAAGTACGCGGCCAGCATTTCGCGGGTCACGGACATCTTGCCGCTGAAAGCAAACTTGGCGAGAACCAGCGGATGCTTTTTCAGGGCTTCGTGGGTGTAGATATCCACGACAAGGGTATTAGGGCGGTAGCCGGTGCTCTGGAGGATCTTGAGTCGGGCATCCTTGATGTCATTTGCGGGGTCGGATGCGGCTTCATCGTCCCAATAGGCGAAGTTGGTGTTGCCTACCACATCGGTAGCCCAAACGCCGGTCTTCATGTAGGTGTCCATGAAGAGACGTTCGCGCCTGATAAGCAGGCTGTTCTGGCAGAACACGGCGGCGTCACGGAACGGGTCGATGCCGTCATCCGAGTTTGCCACGGTGTTATCGTCCACGTCCTTGTGGAACGCCCACGGGTCGCAGTAGTACGAGTCGTTGCCGAGCTTGTACCCGGAGCCTGCGGACTCGGTGCCGGGAGCACGTTTACGGGCTTCGTCGCGGAAGAATGCGCCCTTTTCGTACTTCCAGTATTTGTTGCTCTGCTTCCCTACCGGCACGATGGGGAACACCTTGTCGGCAATGAAGTTGCTTGCGTCCTGAACGTAAGCCACACTGATGTTAGTGAGGGCTACGTCAATATGGACATCGGATACGCTGGGTTGCGGCATGTTTGAATCCTCCTTACGTTATTTTTGGAAAATTATGCGGCGATGGTTGCGCCGGTTGCGTAGCCGATGGTTACGGTTGCGAGTTCCCCGGCAGCAGCGCCGATAAGCACGGTGCCAAGACCGGCCTTAGCTGCGGTACAGGTAATGCCCGTGCCGTCCGCTGCGGTTTCCCACGTTGCGCCTGCGGCGAGGTCGCCGGTCCCAACAAGGATCTTGGTAACGCCGGAAAGCATGATGTTACCGGGAACGTCCTGCTTGGGTTTGTCCTGAAGAACGCCGAGGATCTTCTCCCCCGCTGCGGTGGCGATGTTGAACTTCTTATCTGCCGTGACCTTCACGCAGTGGAACTGTTTGGCCGAAAGGTCGGCGGCTGCTTCCATGAAACCGATTGCGAAACAGGGTTGTTCGATAGCCATTTGTGGTATGTCCTCCTTGAAAGTGGTATGGGATTAGCGTTTGCGCTCTGCGATGTACTCTTTGCGCAGGTCCGCGTCGGTGTCGTAAACCTTGGTCCACGCCTGCTCTTTGGTCAGTTCGGGGCAGGTTTTGCGCAGTTCGGCGGCTTTCTGCGTGATCTTCTCGGAAGCGGATGCGGTTGCGTCCCCGCCTGCATCGGTGCCGATTTCCTTGAACAGCCCCCCGGTCTTGATACGAGCATCGGCGGCTTTCAGCACATCGAACACCTTACCGGCAAGTTCTTTGCTTACCTTGGCAACGGACTTCAGCAGGTCGCCTACTTCGTCCACCTTGCCGACAGCGCCGATTTCTGCGGCCTTGCCGATGTACTCGCGGGTAAGTTCGGCTTCCTTCAGAACTTCGGTTTCCTTGCGGTTCTTCTCGATCTCCGCATCCTGATCTTCCAGCCGTTTCCGTACCGCTTCCGGCAGGGCCGACTTGTCGATCTCGTCCTTCGGGGCTTCCTTGGTGACGCCGCAAGTGGGGCATTTATCCCCGGTCTTCGGTGCGGTCTTGAGGGTTGCGATTTCGGCCTGAAGATCTACTTTCTCTTTTTCCAGACCCGTTACCTTTGCTTCCAGTTCCTTGACTACTTTTTCCGGCATGTCTGTTGCCTCCTTGGTTAGTGTGGTTATCACGTTTTTGAATTCGTCCACGCTCTGTTGGATCATTGCTGCTTTGTCGGTACACTCGCCGTCATTCATGATGGAGTAAATGGAATCCTCAAGGGTGTAGACCATCCCCCACACCTTATCTTTGATATCCTTGTTGTCAATCAACTGCTGGAAGGTCGCCGCGTCTTTGAGGATTTCTTTTGCACCCTCAAGCCACTTTGCCAGTGCAACAACCTGTTCGCCCGTGCCGGTGTATTCCTTGCCGAGCTTGGTAATGGATTGCTTGGTATTCGGCTTGCGCTTCAGGAGCAGTACGTGGGCTTCGGGGTTATCGCCCTTGCCCACAAAGGAAATTTCGTTCAGCTTTACGTCTTTCAGCTTGTGCGTAGGTCCGGTTGTCCGTGCCATTTATTTGATTTCCTCCCTTGTTCCAGTCCCACCGATAGAAAACATTGAAAGCTCTCCCTTTTGTACTTTCTCAAGCAATTCAGGGTCGGTGATTCTGAAACCCACAAACCACCCCTCCACCGATTCACCGTCCTTTTTGATATCTATTCCGAGGGCGTCCTGCACGGCTTTGTCGAAAACGATTGACGCAACCAATTCGGCCCCGCCCGTGCTTTCGTGGCTTTCACCCCCAACCCTACAGGAAATGAAATCATGAGCCGTTTTTTCCACTTCTTCGATGGGCCACATATCGCCCGAATGGTCTTCAACAACGGATTCGCCTTTTTTTGATACATAAGCCCAGCCGTAAGCAATCTTATGTACGGGGTCAACCTTCTTCAGTTCCCCCTTAAAAACTATCGAATCGTCTGCCATTTGCTATCCCCCTTAATGTTGTTTAAGCCCTTACACTATCCAAAATTACAAGTATACCTGTTTTTCGTTTCTGTCTTCTGTGCCAACTCAGTGAAACACATCACCAACCTGACCTATTTTGATAAGAATCTACCGTCCGGTCCACACTGTCGTGTGCGCAGTTTTGCTGCGGCAGCTATTTTATTTCGATGCTCTTCAGAAAAAGCCCGTCCTTTTGTCCCCGACGGTTTACCTTTCTTCGATTCTGATAACTTCCGCTTAGTCTCTTCACTTACTACACGCCCTTTACCAGCAATGGAAAGGTTGCGGCGATATTCTTCTGTAAATACCCGCCGCTTTGACATTTCCGACATCTTCTTACATTCTTCCTCGGTAAATACTTTTTGCCGTCTTGGGTTCTTATCTCCGAGTTTTGATTCCCGCATTTTCCTTTTTGCTTCTTCTGTATGCGTTCTACCTCTACGAGCATTACCCATATTACGCCGATGCTCTTCAGTAAAAATTTTCTTCTTTGCTGATTCTGACATCTTTTTACGAATTTCATCTGTGATTGGTATATCTCCGCCTCCGGGTGTGCTATTGGTTAAAGCGAAACCCCTATCGTTATAGTATTTAATCCAATAACGTTCATTCCTTTCCCAATTTCTTTTTGATACCTTTTCAATCAGAACGATACTGGGTTTAAGTCCCAAAGCAAACAACGAATCAAACCAATTTTGCTTATGCGTCTTATCTTTTCTGTTATTCAAATGCTGTTTAAGTCTATGTTCTATTGTTTTTTCAGTTTTACCTACATACCTAACCCTACCGTCCCTCGGATCAACTAACGCGTAAATGGAAACTGTTTTCTCAATCATTGCCCTATCTCCTTTAGATAGTCCTTATGTTATATTACGGCAGACTGGTAAGGTGCCAGCTTTTCCCCCGCTAAAAGTAGCCGTAATAATTTTAAACTTAGAGTGGATTGTTTATGTCTGATAAGACTAAGCAACACCTGCATCGTATGAATCCTGGGTTTCTTGTCCCCGGCCCCGTAACTAAACCGTGCGGAGTAACAAAATAACCACCTATCTTAACGCCGTTGGGATTTAGTGCGGGTATTGGTGTATGGGTCGGCCTTACTCTGGCGTCCCCTGCGGTAAGCCAGAACATGCGATCAACATCATCGTCCAGATAACCAGCGTCTCGCGCCTGCATCCACATTTCCAACTGACCGTTGTTCACCGCGTTCAGAGATTCAGTTCTGGCAATATCAAGTGCGCGTTTGTTCACCAAGGAAACATAGTAACGGTCCACAAGAGCGTCAATCTGCGCGTCTGTCAGATAGCCCGTCTTCATGTGACGATTCACCATAGCCTGTTCAACAGCACTCAAGCGCCGGTCCCCCGGTGCCGTGAGTCCTAACGTCTGCCGTGTCTCTAACTGCCTGCGGAAATTCATTACCGCTTGCGCCTGTGTTCCGGTAAGCCCTACCAATTGACGTATTTCGTAAATCTGCCGCGCAGGAGGTACATTGTCGGCCAAGGAGCGGGCTATGGTAGCCCTTACCCCTGCCTTGGTCGCATCTGTGATTTCCTGCACCATTTTTGCGCCCTCACTTCTCATGAACCGTATAGCCCTATCATTCAGAGAATCAAAAATAAGCGCAGTCTGTAATTCCAGCGGGAGATTTTTCAATGCAACAGCCGCCCCGATACCAAAGGCGGCTATAGAAAGATCATTCAGTATGTAGTGGTTCGGGCCTAGCCCTATACCGAAAAGAAGATCCTTTAGATCGTCAACGTGAGTTGCGGCGATAGCACCATCAATATCCCCGTTTGCCAGTGCTGCGGCCAACGACTCAGTATCGACTAGATTGGACCTGAGTTCGTTGACCGCCTGCACAAAGGCTGCTTTCATCTTGGAGACTTGACTATCAGCCGCTACAAGAATAGCCAGTGCTTTTTCTTCAGTATCCTCTGCCATCTATTTCACCGCACCGATACCAGTTGTGTTTTTCTTCTTTCCACTTGCCGGATTCTTTATATCGCCGTTCGCCGGGGCTTTCTCGTTTTCTAGCTTCTGTTCGATAAAATCCATAGGGACTATCTCATTGCCATCGGAAATCAGTTTCGGCATGTCCAGAAGTTCACGTATCTTAGTATCAACCGATTCGTCCGGCAACAGCGCCCCAACACCAACAAGCTTATACAAAGCGTCAACAAACTTGGCAACGTCCGGTTTCTCAAGATCCCCGGCAACAAGCTTGGGCCAATGTTCAGGCGCGATATTGTTAACAGTCATGAGTTCCGGTATAGCGTCCATGTTGAACACAGAAGCAATACCATTAAGCCATGCGCCAAGGCTTGCAGAAAACATATCGGTTTTGTCCGACGATAACGCAAAGCTCCCGACCTTGCTTTGACCCAAGAAAATGAAATCAGCAACAACCGTCATGGCGATGCGCTTATCATAACGGTCTACAATTTGTGATGTATCGAACTGCCTACTCCCGCCAGTGGAAAGCAGTTCCAGTTTATACATTTCATTACCATCCGTGTCATAGACAAGGGGGAACACAACACCCTCCTGCTCGTCCCGGCGTATGTTCTGTGCAAGGTTCTTCAATGCAGCAAGGGTTGCCTTTTCATCATCAGATGCGTCCTTTGACAGAAGATTGGCGGGAACCTTGACCACGACCAAACCGGCCAAGTCCCGCTCAATGCCTATCCCTTCAATCTCCTCAATACGTTTTTTAAATAACCAAGAACGATAGGCATTTCTGAGAATGGATCTACCTTGTGGATTGTTCTTATATGACTGTGTACGGAACAGAAGGATTTTGCTCATGGGAATTTCGCGCCTCTGCCCCAAGGAAGGAAGTTGTATAAGCTTTACCACGTCCCCGGATTCATCAAATTCCCACGACCAAAGGGTTTCTTGTGCGCGTAACGGAAGCTTGCGCCATCCTACCCTACCGTCCGTGAACTTGCTACGATAGCTCTTATTGGATTGCAGACCCGCCCTGACTTTGTAAACCTTTTCCAGCGGAGCAAAACCAAACGTGAGCATGGACGTGATTTCTGATATCATATCTTCCCACGAATGCTCCATGTCCCCCATGCACTCTTTCAGGAAATCGGCGGCGTCCTGCGCTGCGGCGTCTTTGCTTGCCTCTTCTACCTTCCATTTGACGTTACGCAACAGCTTTTCGATGATAAAGAGTATTGCCCCAATAGTAGGATCGTTGTCTCGCATTTCGACATAGACCTTGATACCTTTCAGGCCCGCAAGCTGTTTCAAAAACTCTTCGCTGATCTGCCCGCCAAAAGCACGTAATCCGGTTGTGCCTATCTCAGACAGGCTTGTGCTTTTACTCAATGTCGGTTTAGTGGTACGTGCCATAGTTTGATCACTCCTTTTATTTAAACGCTGCCAAATAGATTAGTCTTAGTCATATCACCAAAATGCGGAGCAACGACAGTTGGCCCACGCTGGCGTCTTTCCCTGACACGTTTCAAATACATACTCATGGGGTCGATAGTATCGTCATGTTCTCCCATAGGAAAACACATGCATTCTTCCTCGAAGTCAGACAACCACAACGCTTTCTTAGTGGTCTGATTGATTTCGACTTCCACCCCGGCATGTTCAGGAATCCACACAGAACCAGATTCGATAGCTACCGATTCATTTTCCATCCGAATTGTCTTACTGAATGCGCCCGGATCAATACCAATAACATTGAATTTCGTTTCTTCCTTGAGGCAGGCAATCAAGGCAATGCCGGAAGATTTATCTTCTATCAATACCTCATGAGGACGCCATTCTTCGCATAACGATCTAGCTGCGCGTTTGAGTTCGGGGAAAGCGCACCGCTTACGCCAAAGATACAGGAGAAAGAAACCCCTTGCTGTTTCAACCCATACCTCACACACTGAATAGTCATTCAGTTCATTCTCTTTGGAGGCAGTATCAAATACCAATGAAATGCGTTTCCAAGTTTCTCTTGCGGGAGGTGTTTTGTACCGCTGAAACATGTTCAGGGGGATTAATCCACCTTCGCGGGGAGATGGTCTTTGCTGGAGTTGACCCGCCGAAGCATACGCGCCTAACGCATTCTTCAAAATGTCTAGTTCCGCACGTCCAAACTGTTCCGGCCAAAGTAGATCCCCCTCTTCTTTCCGGGGGTCCGTCCAACCGTGAAAAGTTTTCAAACTCATTTTACGTTTACTATCAATCTCATATTCAGCCGGAAGAATTAGATATGTATATTCATTACCGTATTTGCGAATTATATGACCGGAAAGATCCAAATGGTGCGTTCTCTGCTGAATCGTTACCAGCGCCCCGGTCTTGGGATCGTTGAAACGAGACTGCATAACTTCGTCATACCAGTTGTTTGTCGCTGTTCTGGTTGCTTCCGATTCGGCTTCCCTTACGTTGTTGGCATCATCGATAACAATAATGTCGCCACCTTCGCCAGTGGTCATGCCGTCAACGGAGGTACAAATACGGTAGCCGCCTTTATCGTTATCGAAACGAACTTTCGTGTTCTGGTCGGAAGTCAGCTTAACCGAATTACCCCAACGAGACTGATACAAAGGGCTTTCGATAACACGGCGACATTTAACACCGTCACGAATAGAGAGTGAGTGCGCATAAGAGGAAAAGAGAAATTGAAGCGAAGGTTTCTTTAGCCACGCCCACGCAGGAAAAGCAACCGCTATCAAAATCGACTTACAATGGCGGGGAGGGACGTTAATGGAAAGGCGCTTGATCTCCCCTGACATAACCGCCTCAAGGTGATCGCAAATGCAGTCTATGTGCCAGCCGTGAGTGTATGTATGGGGGTCAATACTAGGCCATACCTGCTTTAGAAAGTGAACAAGGCGCTTTTCCGCAAGCATCTTGTCAATCGTCTCTGGAGACGTATTTAAGAGCCTGCGGGCAATCGCCATGTCCACGGCAGGCGGTGTATTGGTTCGCTGTTGCTTATAGCCTGTTGTTCTCATTCAATACCGTCCGGGATATACATCTTATCTGCACGTTCCAGCAAATCGTGGATCGGGGTCATTTCGATGGTCTTGGGCGCGTTGCCTGTCCGTTCTTGGTTCTGAGCTACCATTTCCCGAAGTGCCATCAACTGCTGTTCGTCCATGTGCTCCAAATCGGCAGTAACGGCAATCTGAAGGTTGTTATTGTTATTCGTCATAACATGTTCACCCTTCACATTGATAGTCATTTTCCAGTCGTCCGGTTGCCTATTGGTGAGCCAGAAGGTGCACGCCTTAACATCAGGCGGGATTTCCTTGACTACCACGGAAACCTCTTTGGCGGGGATCTTGACTACTTTCCCGGCGTCGTTCTTCTCGCGCAGGTATATTGATTTAGTGGTGCGTTCCTCGTAGGTGTAACCCAAGGCTCGTTTCAACAGGGCTTGTTCTACGTTAGAAGTGTCGAAAGCAAAGCGCCCCTGCCTAACGGCATTCTTGAAATCGTCATGGGTTATCATCCAATAATCGACCGTCTTTTTAGACACGCCGAAGACCCGCGCCAATTCCTCACTGGTAAAGCCTCGTTCCTTGCACAGTACACCGGCAATGTAAGGGAACCGTTCGGCGTCATATACAGGGGGTTGTCCCCTACGCCCGTGCGAAGATGTCGCAACAGCCCTTTGGTGCCTGACAGGGGCGTCCTTCTCTTTTTCCGTGACTATCTTAGGCCCGCGTTTCGTTTGAAATATCGTCGTTCTTGCCATGATTACACCCTTGAGAGATAATAAATAGTAGTTTGCATGGTTACGCCATACCACATCTTAATATCTCGGTACACGTTTTTTTCACCTGTGTCTTTTGTGTCAAAAATAATTGTTGCTTTGTTTTGTCTAGTGGTGTAAGGTGCGTTTCACAAAAGAATAGTGTTGAGTCATTGCAGGGCTGAACACACAACGATACGGTTTCCGGTGCTGCAATCACCGGAACCTCGGAACCCCTTAGATGCTGCAATCATCTAAGGGGTTTTCTTATTTTCAAGGGAGTGTTTATGTTTTACGCACAAGGTGCTTGGTACAAAGAACCGGCTGAAGTGATAGAAGATCGCCTAATAACTGCAATCTCCACTCTAAATAGTTCAGATCTCTGCATGGCTATTCAATTTTTAACCATGAATGACGTGGAACGAATTTTAGAGAAATCGATACGAATCAGCAAAGAAAGAGAGCGAGGGAAAAAGAAATGCTAGAAAGTCCACACACAGACAAAACAGCGGCGTGGACTTTCACCGGTCTATGGATTCCAGCCGAAGTTATTTTGTCAGACGAACTAACATCAACTGACAAGTTGATTTTTGGGATTGTGCAGAATTTAGCATACAGCGAAGTGGGGTGCTGGGCATCCAACAACTTCATTGGTGTGAGGGCTAGAATTAGTAAACAATCCGTGAGCAAGTCAATTTCAAAACTAATTGAATTGAACTTTTTGATAGCTCAGTTCACTGTAGATGAATTTAGAGGCACCACGCGATACCTAAAAGTACCGTGCGACCTCATGACGAAGCTCCAAACCGAAACCATAGCAAAACTCAGCAAGAGCAACAAAAACGAAGGGGGAGGGGGTAGTAGTAAAATACTACCCCCCTACTACTCTACTACTACCAAGACTATTATAGAGAATACTATAGAAAATAAAAAAAGGACGTCGGAGCGCGAAAAACCCGCGCTCGACGTTTGTTCAGGAGAATCTTTTGGTAGGTCCAAAAGAACAACAAACCCTTCCTCCACTAAACGCTCCTATACGCTGTTTAACAAAATAAACACAAATCCTTCCACTATAGAAGAAAATGTTATCGCCGCCTTTTTTGAAGATTTTAAATATTACCGCCACGAAGTTCATCCTCCATTATCAGATCAGCAAATTACCGCCGGATTAGAAGCTATTAAGAAATATATAATCGATAATGATTTAGAAGATGAAGATTGTTTGGTGGATTTTTTCAGGCTGCATTTTAGAAAACAAGTCTTTCACGAACAGGGGTATGATTTCAGATTCCCGCTATTTGTTGCCAATCTGGAATATTACACGCAAATCGTACAGGAGAGGTACAAATAATGGGTAAATCAGAAAAGATACACATATCTGGAAATCTCACCATATTTGAAGCCTTGGACATGATCCATAAAGAGTTGGTTGAATCTGGTATCACTAGGGTGTATGGTCCGACATTATATTTTGGTATCGCTGACACATGTAAAATAAAAACAACAGAAGTTATCGCTTTGGAAGAACCTACACCACGAAGAAGGAGGAGATAACATGCGCGTAATTTGGGACGACACGGGGGAAGAGGAAGAAATAAAGCCGGGGTGTATGATGGTCGGTCGAGGTATTCGTGAAGTAACTTCGATAACATTTAAAGACTTCACCGATTTTCAGGGTAACTTGCAACCCAATTTCCATGAATGGTTTATCGAGTGCTTTTTGACCCGCATGGTGCCGCAAAAGGAGATAACAGATGGTAAAGGGTAACGTAACAGCGATAACAGGTAGTGGTAAGCCCGACAAGTTCAAGGAAGGTTTGCGTTATCTGAAAGAAACATTATCAGATCAACTGGAATACTATCAGATCACCGCCAAGTTACACCGTAGTAAATACGAAGCACTGATAGCAGAAGGATTCACGCCCACCGAAGCTTTGGAACTGTGCAAGACACTATAAGCCCTGACACAACAAAAGGGGGTAGGGGTTAGCCTTACCCGCCCCCTGAACCCCCTTTAAAACGTAAATACGGAAGCCTCTACGCTCTATTCTCTACCCTCACCATTACATTACGTACCGCCGTAGGTGTCCAAGCTCCACCCCTAGCTGTTTGTACCCCTAGCCGACATAATTCATTGGCGATTACCTGAAGGCTCTTACCCTGATCCCGTAACGCCCGTATGATAGTGATAACCTTATCCGCAAACGCCTCTGCGTTCCGTTTGATAACGGCGTTACCTTTGTCACTGGCCTCTTTCACTAACTCAGGTTTCAGGTTGTTGGTGCCGAGGATAACACCCCTAGCCTTAGCAGCCTGAAGTCCCGCCTTAGTTCTGGATGATATCATTTCCCGTTCTCTCTGAGCCAAAGCACCGTATATGTGAATGGTGAAACTGTCACACCCCGGTAAATCACAAACAGCGAATTCCACCTTTGATTTCTGTAAAGAAGTAATGAAATGCAAATCTCTTGATAACCTGTCCAGCTTCCCCACTAACAGCTTGCCACCTATAAGATCGGCATGACGCATTGCAGCGGCTAATTGAGGTCTATCGGAACGTTTACCAGATTCAATTTCAGTGTATTCCGCCACCAATTCCCCGGTATTATATTTCATAAAATCTGCTATCATGGCGCGTTGTGCATCTAAACCTAAACCGCTCTGTCCTTGCTTCTGTGTAGAAACCCTATAATAAGCCACATACCTAACGATTTTAGCGCCTGTTGTTTCTTTGTTCATAACACCCCCTGAATTTGTAGTTGCAACGCTCAATTGCAAAGGGATTTTGCCATATAAAACCCCAAAAGTCAATTTTATAAAACGTAACTATGAATTTTACCCCCCCCCCCTATACCACCTGTGTTGAACTGAATTTATTTTGTTATCGGAATAGGGGGTGGGGGTGTTATCAGATTTTCGTCTTCTATAATTTGAGTTCGCGCATACACCCCGTCTATATTATTGCCCTGCGCCCTGTCGGAAAAATCACGGGTGAGGGTGATAACAACTTTCAAGGTAATAATCATTATCAATGTGATTGAAACGCCTTGTTGCACGGCATATAAACCCCCTTTCGGCAACAGAGAGTTGTAAAACGAGCCGTGTAGCGCCGTTGTAGTGGTACGTTGTGCCCTTGTGCTGTTCTGGTATGCCTTGCCGTTCCAGTGCGGTTACATGAGGCAATGCAGCGCTGTTCTGTATGGCTGTGAACGTGTGGCGTGCTCTACATGTGTTTTGATCCAGTGAGATTTTCAATGGACGACGTGTCAGTGTGGGGTTGCCATATTTGGGGTAATTGTGTTGCGTTGATACCATGACCACACAACACACACCTGACACGTTCAACATGTATAGCTGTGACGTTATGACACTGTGACGTGGTAATGGTACTGTGACGTATAGCCTATAGTGGTACGTTCTACATATTGTCCGTTGTGGTTTCATTCCATTCATTTGTTTAGCTGCCTGTTGTGTGATTGATTATGGTATTGGGCAAATGAGTTTATGAGGGTTTAAAGAAGTGTTATCACCATCAGAATGGTAAAGAATGTGTCACGTTGTTCCTGTTACCTGTTGTGTGGGTTTATTTGGTTGTTTTTGGTTACAATGCCTTGTTTCACTGGATTTGTTGCTAGCTTTCGTTTTAAGGGGCATAAAATTTTCGATTGCATATCAAATTCAATTGTAAGTATGTGTTTTATGGCTGTTCACTGTTATCAATTCAAAACGTGGCTATAGTGGTATTCAGAAAGGGCTCGACCGATTTAAAGGGCATTCTCGTTCGTTCTAGAGGCATTTTCGATTTTTCGGTTTTACGCGTTTTTAGATTAAAATTTAGCTGTATTTTACGTTATTTTCGTCATTTTGATACTATTGGCATTACGGTTGCAACGCGATTACTTAGAGCATGTGACAACGCCCCATTACATGCCTTTAGCTGGCATGTGTCGCCGTGTAGCTGTGACGCCTTACGTGCTATGTGTTTTAGGCGTCATGAATAGGCCATACAGGGACGTTCTGGCAATCGGTGTTAATTGGTACGTGTCTGTTTCCTGTGCCGGTTAAATCGACATGTATGGAATGGCTGTTGTGGGGTTATTTGCGGTTGCCTGTTAGAATCGCTGGGAATGCCGTGAAACATGGGGTTTTCAAGGGGTTGAAAGTTTTTTCACTTTTTTTAAAAAATTCGTTATCAAAAGCTAGACAACCCTTATTTTGTATGGTATAAAAAGCGCAAGCGGTTTTTGAGACGCGACGGCAGCACAGAAACAAATCTGTTCTTTCCACTTTCGGCGTTTTCCCGGTTTACCTCCGGTCCCCTGTTTGTCGATTAGCGCGACGTTACGGCTCATAGCAGAAATAGGACCACATGAGGAAACGAAACGGCATAAGCGCCAACCTAGTCTAGTTTGCCCCAGCAAGCGGACATGTAGTTCTTTGACAACCTCATAGTGATTTAGCGCGGCAAGAGAGTATGTGCGTTGCACGGCTGTGAAGCTGAGACAACAAGCAAGCTGGACATGCTAAATCACGGTGCTAAATGGCATAGCAACCCATTAGGCGCAAAGCTACAACAGCACATCATTTAGACTGTTTAGAATAGCAACTAGAAACGCGTTAAACCGTTGCCTACTAAGGTTTACTCTTGACGGAGTGACTTACGGACTAGGTTAATTGAATAACGCGTTTCTGCTAGTTATTCCAAATTCAACGGAGGTTGATTATGAGCAAAACAGTATGGATCAATCGCATACTCAAAATGACGGCAGCATACACGGTAAAAGAATTGCAACGCAAAACGAAAGAACAACTTATCGTAATTTGCGCCAATGTGCAGGCAGGAAATTAAAGGAGATCAAAATGCATACCATCAAGAGAATGGCAATAGCGGTTTATTGGGGACTGGTCATAGTTACCATCATTTCGCAGTTTTCTTTTTTCAATAACTAGACAAGGGGACGCAAATGGAAAAGAAAAGGTTTATTCTCGTTGCGGGTCCGTTTGCAAACAAGGGAAATGCGCTTGCGGGGAGGTTCTTTACTTCAACCACATGTAGCAACTACGGCAACCATTCACCACTAAACATTCACGCAACACAACACACAACAGGAGGCACACAATGAGCGCAGCAATTAAACGGGACGTTCTGGTAACATTGGGCATCGAAGTCAACCGCGTTATGGGTTTCAACCCGGAGAAGGGGGAAGGGGTTGACGTTTCCAGCAAAGCAACCGTCAAGACTCTCACGGACGCCGTTCTGGACTTCAGCAGCGAATTCACCAGCAAGGACTTCGCCCCGGAAACCCCGGAGGAGTTCAGGTTTACTGACAGCGCCGTCAAGACCCTCACCATGATCGGTATTACCCCGCCCGCCCCGAAACGCCGTGTAGTTGAGGCAGGCAAGAAAGTCACCGGCAAGGGTAAGAAGAACGGCGTTGCTAAAGCGGACAACTACACCCGGAGCCATGCTTTCGTGGACGCGCTGAAGACGGGGGGGACGAAAAAGGACATAGTCGAGCACGCGGACAAGCTGTACAGGGAAAAGAACCCCGACGCAAAACCGGAAAACGCAAAGAAAGCGTTTTTCGTTTCGGAGGTCATGTTCAGGTATAACATGCCCTCCCTGCTGTTGATGGGATTCGTTGCTGAAAAGGACGGCGCGTACAAGCTGGCACATGACGCAACCTAGCATTACCCCTGCCTGAAGTATTTACAGGTGATTCTAGAGGCATTCACGGTGCTAGAATCACCTATCATTTACTTGAGACACAGCACACAACACAGCATCAACCACAAAGGAGGCAGCAAATGAAAAGTTCAGATTTGAAATCCGTTCTGGTATGCATGGCAATGGGAAAACGTCCCGTGTTAATCAAGGGCGCTCCGGGCATCGGCAAGTCTGACATTATGGCGCAGGTTGCCGCTGAACTTAACGCGGACCTCATAATCATGCATCCGGTAGTATCGGACCCGACAGACTACAAAGGGCTCCCCGGAATCGTGGAGGGGCAGGCCGAATTCTTGCCTTATGGCGAATTACGCAAACTGATGTACGCCGAAAAGCTGACCATCTGTTTCCTTGACGATGTGGGGCAGGCTGCACCGTCCGTACAATCGGCACTCATGCAGCTGTTGCTTGCAAGGGAAATAAACGGCATTAAAATTTCCGATCACGTTGCATTCATGGCAGCAACCAACAGAAGAGAAGACCGCGCAGGGGTTGCCGGTATGCTGGAGCCGGTCAAATCCCGTTTCACCGGAGGCATTCATACCCTTGACGTTGACACTGAAGACTGGATTAAATGGGCGCTTAATGCGGACCTGCCCATCGAGTTAATCGCTTTCATAAAGTTCCGGCCCGCGCTGTTGCATGACTTCAAACCATCGGCGGACCTTGTCAATTCCCCCTGCCCGCGGACGGTTGCGGCGGTGGGCGAAGCTCTCAAGCTTGGCATACCGGCCCATCTGGAGCATGAGGTTTACACCGGCATAGTGGGAGAGGCATTCTCTGCTGAATTCCTTGCCTTTCTGAAAATCTACCGGGAACTCCCATCGGTTGACGAAATACTGTTGGATCCGGATGCGGTCCCCATGCCGAAAAACCCCTCCATCCTTTTTGCCCTTGCGGGGGGACTGGCGCGCAAAGCAAGTGAAACCACGATTGACAGGATACTGAAGTTTGCCGACAGGATGCCCCCCGAATTTCAGGTTTTACTGGTACGGGACGCGGTTAAACGGGACCGGCAGGTATGTAATACGCGCTCCTATGTGGCATGGGCTACTAAGAACAGCAGTGTTTTGATTTAAAGCGATTTTAGCGGGGTTTATTCAGGAGGCAATAAACCCCGCGTTAAATCACTTCAAACACCCATCAAAACGGCAACCACAACAGCAACCACACAAAGGAGACATAATCATGACTACTTCATTGGCACAAAAAGCAATGCTCGTTTCCCTTAACATTTCGTCATGGCAGGCAAGGAAACAGGACAAAAGCGCAACGGCAACGGTGCAACAACAATCCGGCAGCAAAGAGGGAACGGGACGCTACAACAAGACCTTGATAGCAAAAGAGGCGCTGAAAACGGTACAAGCTACCATCGGCGCTGCTAGAACGTTCCACTACACAAACACGTTGCCGTGGAATGACAACGGGGCGCGCATCCTTCCTGCGGCAAACTTCCTGCCCTACACTGAAGAAATGCGCAAGCTGAAAGGCGCATTTCAGAATGCCGTTAACGCGTTGCTTGACAATTACCCCGCATTGGTTCAGGAGGCAAAAGGGTTGCTTGGTTCACTCTACAATGAAACCGATTACCCCTCCGCTTCACAGATTAGCCGAAAGTTCGATTTTGATTTTTTCGTTGACCCGTTGCCGGATGCGGGCGACTTCCGTGTTACGCTGCAATCTGATGAGGTACAGGCAATACAGGCGCAAATCAAGGCAAGGGTTGAAGCGGCACAACAAACTGCTATGACGGACCTTTGGGACCGCCTCAAAGATGTACTTGGCAAGGTTGAGGAGCGGTTGTCTGACAGTGAAAAGACCTTTCACGATTCTCTCATCGGCAACGTTGCTGAATTAACGGATCTCATCCCCCGCCTGAACATTACCGGGGACCGTAAGTTAACCCGGACGGTTGCACTCATAGAAGACAAGATAGCAACCCTCGACCCTGCTAGCCTGCGCAGCAACCCGATTGAACGTAAGGACGCAGCAAAAGACGCTAAGGCCATCCTTGACCTTATGGCGGGATATTGTGGCGGTTAAGCATTTAAAGGCGATTCTAGGGTAATTTACGGCGCTAGAATCGCCCATTATTTACTTAACACATGACCACAAAACAGGAGGTAACACAATGGAAAATCAGAAAGTACACGATTTGATGGTAAAGGCAAGGGCTGCTTTAATACTGGACTCCCCGTTTTTTGGCTCCCTCGCTTTGCGTCTCATGCTGCAAGAAGATACCAAATGTGAAACCGCATGGGTTGACGGGGTAACACTCGGGTACAATCCCAAGTTTATCGAGGCGCTGAATATGGATGGCCTGAAAGGGCTAATCTGTCATGAAGTAATGCACCTTGCCGTTGCGCATCATTGCAGGCGCGAAGGACGGGACGGGCAGCAGTGGAATGAAGCGGGGGATTATGCCATTAATCAGATTGTGGTTGACGCGGGCATGGTACTCCCTAAAGGCGGTTTGATTGACGCCAAATACCACAACATGAACGCGGAAACGATTTATGACAAGCGCAGGCAAGAGAAGCAAGATGGCGGGGGGCAGGGTAAAGCGGACCCCGGTCAATGCGGGGAGGTTAGAGATTTTCCGGGCAATTCCCCCGATCAACAAGCAACGCAGGCGCAAAAGGATTTACAGGCGCAGGACTGGCAGATTGCAGCAACCCAAGCGGCACAACAGGCTAAAGGTTGTGGCAAGCTGCCGGGAGGCATAGAAGAACTGATAGAGAAGCTTAACGAGCCGAAAGTGAACTGGAGAGAGGCGCTGCAAAGGTTTGTTGAACAGCAGGCCAAAAATGATTACTCATTCCGTAAACCGAATAACAGGTTTACGGGGCGCGGGGTAATCCTGCCAAGCTTGCACTCTGAAGAACTGCCCCCCATCATAGTTGCAATAGACACTTCTGGCTCCGTTAGCAAAGAAGACCTTGAGCAATTCGCAAGTGAGATCGATGATATACTCACTCATTACCATACCATTATTCACGCCGTTTACGTTGACACGGCAGTCAACGGGGTTGAAGTCTTCACACAGGACAACCGGCCCGTCAAGCTTAACGCAAAGGGTAGGGGAGGGACGCGGTTTAGTCCCCTGTTTGAACACGTCAATGCAATGGATGAGCCGGTTACTTGTGTTGTCTATCTCACGGACCTTGACGCGGACGATTTTGGCCCTGCCCCGGACTATCCGGTCCTTTGGGTTGCCACTGCTGGCCGTAAACACAAAGTACCTTTCGGCGAAGTTATCAAAATGAACATGTAACGTTACATGGACCGCGCCCCGGCGGTTAATCCGGGGCAGGGGGTTTAATCATGTGGGCATCGATGAACTATGTGGAAATAGAAATGACCCGTCAACAAGCTTTAAGCTGTTCACATCAAGGAGACTGTGACGCGGACGTTGAAGCTTTATTGCAGCATCCGAAAATCAAGAGGCAGTTTAAAAAGATTGCCACGGAATCGATACGCAAAGAACTTGCCGACTACGGCGCATGGTCCGTAATAGAACTGATGGACAATGAAGCAAACCAGCGGCGTATTTTGTGGATTGCAGCATGTAACATAAAGGAGGGAGTTTAATCAACTGAGAACCCGTTTTAAAGCCTTTTTAGCCTTACCCCAGCCCCGTGTATAGGGTAAGGCGCTAAAAGCCTTTAGAGGGGCAAATACAGAAGCTTACAAGGGGGTTTATTTATGGCACGGCAGACGGTAAAGGCGCTAATCACCTATAAGACAAAAGTCCGTAAAATGGACGGCAAGCCTTACATTGATTACAAGGTGAATGTCACAAAGCACGATTGTAACCTTAGACCGCATCAACACTATTATTACAATTGTGATTTATTTAACGGTATGCTGAAACATGCCGTTATTCAGGCGCAACAAAAGCGGACTTGGCAATACCTTGACGAATTGCCTGAAGGGATAACGGTTAACACAAGCAATTTTCTCGCCACTGTGACAATACAAATCGAAGTATAAAGGAGCCTGAAATGCAAATCGCATACTACACAAAAGGGGTTATTGGTTATTACGAATTGCCCCCCAAGTCTAAAGTTGACATCATAAGCATGGCAGGCATTGCCTTTATAATCGCAAAGTCTCCCATTTACCCCAGCAAGTACAACGTTTACGAATTCGCTACAGGGGTTTTAGTCGCTGCTAGTTTCAAGACCAAAAAAGCAGCACGGCAGGCTGTTAACGATGAGCTAATGATACGGACCAGCCTTGCCTTGAAGCAAAACCCCCTCCCCCCGGTCAATATGCCCAAACCGCAAACAACATAAGGAGGAAGTACAAAATGAACTATGTCATACAGTGCAGGGACCGCAAAACCGGCAAGATAGGTACTTTTCTAATCGACCCTGACAAACCCCGATGGAATTTTAAGCGGGGAGAGTATGACGCGGAATCACCGGTATTTGATAACCTTGTTGATTTTCTGGACTGGCTGTCTAAACACAACATTGCGATACACAACTAAGGAGAATACTACAATGAAACTGACTACTCTAGAACAGGTAGCTGAACAGATGAAGACGCCGGAGAATGAAGCGCCTGAAGTAACAGCCAAGGTTCAGCGCCTTATGGTTTACACGCAATTTGATTTGCGGGGGATTGCAGACAAGGCAGATACCATTAAGGCGAATCCCCTTTGTGCTGGCAAGTGGGTTGTATTCCTGAACCGTGCCGGGAACCTTGCACATGTAATGCACGGGGACGATGTAGAGGACGGGACTTACAGCCGGATGGTTGTAAGGCAGAATCTCAAGGACGCGCACCCCAATTACATACAACGCTACTTCTTCAACCGCATGATTGCGCGGTACATCATTTAAACAAGGAGGTTGGTCATGGGGAAGTTTAAGCTAGACGCAACGGACGACAGAAGCCTAAATCAAATATTATCGGATTTAGGCTACACAACAAGAAGAGCGGACGGGTTGTACCGCAAGGACATACTCAAGGATGGAGCCGTGGTCATGACTGGTACAGCCGGGGATGTTTGGGCATGGCTCAGAACCACGAAACAATGTTAGAAGAAAATAATACAACTCGGGTTGACAGATTAAACTGCTTTCAACTATAAAGGGGGTGCTTTTTCGTGCTTTGGCTTATTCTGTTCATTTTCATACTGACAAACAATAGAAAGTAACCCTTCAATGATTCTCTGACCGCCATGCGAAAAAGGAGGATACACCGTTGCGTACTACTATCCCTACACGCCGTAAATCCCCATCAGCAACCCCCATAAAAGAGCGCCCCTGCATCTACCTGATATGCGCCTGCAATGCGTACCATGCAAGGAACAACCCCCGACTGAAAAACGTATGGCTGCATATCCAGTACCTTTGGCAAAACTACGTTATTCCCGACCGTATTGCCTTTGCGCTTATTGAGTTGCAGGGACGCCTCCCCCCCGAAATCAAAGCAATGCAATCCCCCTATAGTCACTTGCTGTAAATAGGATGTAAACCCAAAACAACATAAAGGAGAATCATCATGAGTGAGATCGTTATTGTAAACCGCTGGAATGGTGCTGTTATCGTAAAAGGTGAAGCTGAAAGCATCAAGGCTTTATTGACTACATTGTGGCGGGACGCAAACTTGCAGGACGCAAACTTGCAGGACGCAAACTTGCAGGACGCAAACTTGCGGGACGCAAACTTGCAGGACGCAAACTTGCAGGACGCAAACTTGCAGGACGCAAACTTGCAGGGCGCACACTTGCAGGGCGCAAACTTGCGGGACGCAAACTTGCAGGACGCAAACTTGCAGGGCGCACACTTGCAGGACGCAAACTTGCGGGACGCAAACTTGCGGGACGCAAACTTGCAGGGCGCACACTTGCAGGGCGCAAACTTGCAGGGCGCAAACTTGCAGGACGCAAACTTGCAGGGCGCACACTTGCAGGGCGCAAACTTGCAGGGCGCAAACTTGGATTATTCCGCGTGGCCTTTGCAGTGTTCCTCAACCAAAGCAATTTTGGACGATAGGTTAAAAGCACAACTGCTTTATCACGCTCTTTGCCTTGTAGGTGATTCTGTAGTTATCCCCGAAGAAATGAAAACGTTTGTCAACAGCAACTTTCACCGCATCGGGGAATGTCCCAAACTTTAATTCAATCACAAGGAGGCAACACAATGGAACCGCAAAAAACCAAAATTACCATTGAAATCACACGGACCCTTTTCGGCATTACCCGCAAGCGCGTGGTTGAAATGATAATCCCCCTCCACGCCGAGCACTGCCTGTTTTCCCGCGCAGTAATCGAAAAGATACACGAAAAGTTTCCCAAGTGGAAAGCCGGTTCATGGGTCCGGTCATGCTAAAGTACATCATCGGCACCGTCACCCTAATGATCGTTGTCCCCGTTGTCAGTCATGAGGCGGGGACATGGTTCATACACGTTATCAAGGGGGTTTAGGTTGGACAAGCTGGCAAGAATCAAAGAGCTATACTGTAACAAAGCGCCAAAAACCCCGATTAAAGGGGGGACTAACCTCCCCCCTAGCATTGACCGCCTTGCCTCTCTCACTGAGGACGGACGGGTGCTTATTCGCTTCAGAAAAGCCAAGACCATAGTTGACGCCGTAAAGAAAATCACGAACCGTAAATACGAGGGGGAGCGCAGGGGCTTTAGTCTCTGGTCCGCACCCTTTACCCTTGAAGGAATGTATTACCTGCGCAAAGGCAGCTTTAGAATAACGAAGGAACTACAGGAAAAAGAACATCGGGCAACACAGCCTAAAAAACTCAATCTTGACTTTAGCATACCCGAACTGAAAAAGGACTTATTCCATTATCAGCATGAAGGTGTTGCCTTTATAGAAGCAAACAACGGTTCTTGCATAGTGGGGGACGAACCCGGATTAGGCAAAACTGCGCAATCCCTAGCTTACCTCGCATTACACCCTGAAGACCGCCCCGCTGTTATCGTGTGCCCCGCCTCTCTTAAACTCAATTGGGCTAAAGAGGTTTTTATGTGGTTGCCTGATAACGAAGACAACCAAGTATACATGCTTTCAGGACAGACTAAACAGATATGCGAACACGTCACACTGAAGAAAGGGCGGTTGAAGCTTACCCCCTGTAAAATGCCGGACTACGGAATCTTTATTATCAACTATTCCATTCTGATTGATTGGTTTGACGAACTAGCAGAAATGGAACCTGCGATAATCATTTATGACGAAGCGCAGGCAATGAAGAACCCCAAGGCATTGCAGACTATGGCCTGTATGGACTTAGGTAAACAGATACCCAAGAAGTTACCGTTAACAGGTACTCTGATAGAAAACAAGGTTGAGGAATGTTTCAACGCGTTGCACCTTGTTAGGCCGGATCTCTTTTCTTCATTCTGGAAGTTTCAGCAGAGATACAGCAAGGAAACCAGAACCAAGGACGCAGCTAAGGGATTGCATAAGCTGTTACAGCTTGCATGTATCAGGCGCAAGAAACAAGACGTTTTAAAAGACTTACCCCCCAAGATCAAATCAGTTGTACCCCTTACCATTTGTAACGAAAGGGAATACATACAGGCAGAATCTAACGTCATGGGGTGGATTAAGGGCAATAAGGGCGAAATTGCCGCAAATAAGGCTGCTTTGATTACGGGCCTTGCCAAGATCAACACCCTCAAGGAAATCGCCGTAAAAGGCAAAATTGACGCTTGTATAGGGTGGATTGCCTCATACCTCGACAGCGGCAAGAAGCTTGTTGTATTTGCCGAACACAAAGCGGTTATAGCAGCAATCATGAAAGAGTTTGGTAAATGTGCCGTAAAGGTTGACGGCAGCGTTACAGGGACCAAAAGGAATGAGGCTGTAGAAGCATTCCAGAACAACCCGAAAGTGACTCTCTTTGTGGGGCAATTGAAAGCAGCAGGGGTGGGGCTTACCCTCACGGCTGCAAGCGCCACGGCAACCATGGAGCTAGGTTGGAACCCGGCAGCACATACACAGGCAGATGATAGGATACATCGGATAGGACAAAAGGAGTGTTGTAACAACTACTACCTGATGGCGCAGGGAACGATTGAAGAAGATTTGGCCTATATGCTGGATGAAAAGGCAATCGAAGCCACAACCATTCTTGACGGTGAAGAGGTTGTAAGCACCAATCTATTGACGGCTTTACTATATCGTATGCAGGAAAGGGGATAACATGGCAATACCGATTGGTGACAGATTCAATTTGTGGTCAAGGGGTCAAGCCCCATTCCTGTTTTTAGAAGGGCGTGTGTTTACTCTGGTTGCAGTTGGATACTCTAATAAACATAGGGTGTTGGAAAATGACTGTGATGGAGACTTATTGCACATTGGAGATTACGTCACAACCGCACATGGTTGGGGAGTGCAGTTCATGAAGGACGCAAACCTTACCAATGAAGAACTGACCGCCCACTTTGTCACCGAAAGGATAACGAGGACGCCATGAACAACGGATTTCAAATGCAATTAGATACTATGGTTACAAGGTGGATAAACGGACAACGCCAATCTCTTTCTTTCGCAGGTAGGAAATTTGGCGTCATCGACACCCCCTATATTGGATATGCCCGATTCAGGTACAACGGTGGCGGACTTAGAGAATTGCACGAATTTACCAGGGCGGGTAAAAAGTTTATCGGACGCTACAATACCGCTGAAGCAGATTGGGTATTGAAGCTGCTGAATGACGCCGGTATTACCCATGAAAAGACGATCTCCCATTTCGTCACCAAGCGTATACTGAGGGCGATATGATATGGCTATCTGCTGTTTCTTTTGTGGCAAGGAACTTCAAAAGTATCAATACCGTACAATCAACATAACCAAGGGAGACGCCGCCAAGTTCTTTAATCTCGACATAGGAAACAGCCTTAGCCGGGACTTCAGGGTACACGAAGACTGCGCCCAAGTTGTCAAGGTTACTATGCGGATTACGGGGTTGAAAGCGGACGGGGAGAGCTTCAGATGATAGTGTGTCACTTTTGTAGAAAGAAGTTAAAAATGAATAAACAGGCGATTTCTAGGGTATCCTATAAAAACACAGAAGGTCTAACAGAATTCACGTTGATGCATACCAATTGCAAACCCGGTTTTTACGCTACACAACGACTTCTGAAAGCAGCGGAGGAAAGCTAAACATGGCAAGAACAACAACCCCTAAGAAACCGCAACCCACTATTCAACGCACCCTTGACTATAAGGGGTATCGGATTTGCCGCATGACTAATGGCGAATTCTGGTTGTATTCACCGGAAGGGGAACATGAGACGGTGGAAGACATAGCTACAGGCCGCGCAAAGGTCGATTCTAGGCTGTCGGAGTATAAAGGCAAGGGTCATGGCGGGTACAGCATGAACCCCCCGGAAAACTGCAAATACCGCTGCAAGTTTGACGGGGAGACGCCGTATTGGGTTGACAACATAATCTGCCACGGAACATGCGCCGATAACACTACCTGCGCCACTTTCAGGGAACTCATGGCAGGTAGTAGAGATAGGATATCAAAACTCAAAACGGGGGAGTAATGTCCAGCATGATTGATAACTACGCCAAGAAGGGCGAACACACTAGCTATGTGTGGTATCTAGGGGGGTGTTGGAGGTACGCCGGGAACCCTGACCACCGAGGATGGCCGATGCTGGTAAACCTGAAGGACGACAGCTTGGGGATTAGCGCAGACCCCGCTAAAATCCGCAATTGCACATTCGCAGAAATTGACGCAATCAACTATTTCACAGCAAAGGAGATTTATCAAAATGTCGCAAAACCAAATCAGCCAACAAATTAACTGCGCAACTACACCGATGGCTCCCGTGGGTAAAAACGCACTGCTGGTAATCTACGAAGTCATCAAAGACATTCAGATCAGAACCGGACACGTTACGCGGATCGAAACCACGATCAACCTTGAGGGACTTAACGTCATGGTTAGGATCTTCAATAACACGCTGGGCAAGGTGTACGGGATAGACCGCAACATACCCCTGCAAACTCTGCAAAACGGCGTACCGCAGGACTGCATACTCAACATCCGTAATGCCATTTTTAAAGCTATCGAGGAGGCTGAAAAGAATGCAAGCACCGAGGGAAAAGGAACAGGAAACGGAAAGAAGGGTTAATGCGACCTGCCCCTTCTGTCACGCTGAACCTTGGCACGAAGCAGGCCCGTTCCTTGCCTACCGTTGCGGGTCAATCGCAAGCAGGATAACAGGCATTCACATTCAGGATTGCAACTACAGAGTTTTAGAAGTATGGGGGCCGCTTTGAGTTTTAATGTGGTGCGCTTCTATCAAGACTTCCATGTTAAGATAGTTGACAGTGGGAAGCACGTAACTCCCGGCTGGGTGAACACCGGATGTCCTTTTTGTGGCGGTAACGAGCATCTAGGGGTGCATGTCAGAACGGGCGCTGTGAAGTGTTGGCGGTGCGGGACGCATTCCCAGCTATCAGTAATCAAGGCAATGTTGGGTTGCTCATGGGAACGGGCAAAAGAGATTGAAAAGGAATATGGGGCGGGACGCAGAACAAGAGACAACGAACAAGCGCCGAAAACCGCCCTTGAGCGCAGCAAAAAGGTTTGCGAATACCCTAGCGGCAGTTTACCACTAAGTGCCCCTGCAATGGCACGTCACAGGGCTTACTTGGAAGGGAGGGGTTATGATTCCTACAGACTTGAATCTGTGTGGGGCTTACGAGGAACTGATCATCTTGGGCGCTATAAGTTTCGCATCATTGCTCCTATTACTGTTAATGGACGTGTTGTGTCATATCAAGGGCGAGACTACACAGGCAAGTCAGAACTCAAGTACAAAGCCTGTCGAAAAGAAGACGAACTGATAGACCATCAAACGGTTGTCTATGGATTAGACTTGGCAAAGGGTGATACCTGTTTGCTTGTCGAGGGGATAGCGGACGTATGGCGGTTGGGTCCGGGGGCTGTATGCTGCTTTGGAATAGCGTTTACTATCAGTCAGTGTAACCTTTTAGCAGAACGCTTTAGAACCGTACATATACTATTCGATGGTGGGGAAGAGGAAGCACAGAAACAAGCCCGTAAAATGGCACTCCTGCTAGCTGGAAGGGGTGTTGAAGTGGAGTTATTGACACTAGATCAAGGTGACCCCGGCGAAATGCAACAGGAAGAGGCGGACGCATTGATGAACGAGTTATTACTGGAAGGTTATTCCAACTACAAAGAAGCAGCATGAGAACAAAATAATACAGTTCTTCTTTACGGGACGTGCTGATTTTATTATAGTGCGTCCCGCTAATACAATTCTATTTAATTTGGGAGGTTGATACACTATATGGTTTCTCGTTCCCCTAAAAGAAATACCCCCGAAGAACTCCCCGCAGTAAAGCCCCTCCATTTAGCATCGTCCGTATGTATTCCCTCCTATGTGCTTCACAGCATATTCAAAACTAAGCTGCCCCAAAGCACACGCACACTTGCCGTTTCAATATGGGCGCTGAAAGAACACAACCGCCTGTATGATAAAGAACGGGAGCCTACACTGGATTACTTTGTTGAACGTTCAGGCTGCACCCCCAAGAGCATACAGAAAGCACAGGTGATACTCAAATCTCTGAACCTTTGGAACTAGGGGGCAGCTATGTCTTGTCTCAGGTGCAAGAGGGTCCAGAAGTGTACCCATGTGCGGGAAGTAGCCTTGAGTGCTTTTCTAAAGCTGCCGGTGATATCAGACGCTATAACGCTGTTTGAGATTACTTCTAGTCGTTGCCCTGACTTCGGCAACAAGAAGAGACGGGTTGTTAAAGGGCAGTTGGATTTATTCGGGGAGGTTTAGGTTATGAGTGAAGAAATATATATACCGTATTCATTGATGTGTCACAAAGGTTTAAATTTATCAGAAAAGCTTTTATTGGCAATTCTGATTAACGAAGCAGGCGAACACAATTATTGTACTCTTGATAAACATAATCTTGCCAAAGCTTTAAGATTGACGATCAGAACCATAGAGCGGCATTTTAAAAATCTTGTGAGTGAAGGTTTTTTGCGATTGGAGGACGGCAGATATTACTTCGTTGTGCATGAAATTTTCAAAGGGGCTCATAATGTTAGATGATAACAAACAAGCGCAAGTGGGTTTTACTGGAATCGGCACCCCTGTTGAAGTTTTAGCGCATTCGGAATTGACTCTATTGGAGAAATTGTTATTTGGTGTAATCCGCAACCTTTCACAATCCGCAAGAGGTTGTTGGGCCACCAATCGTTGGTTGGGAATCGTTCTACAAGTAGAACCACGCGCAATATCGAAAGGAGTTTCTGCTTTATCCAAGGCTGGTTTTATTATTGTACAAACGGTCATAAAACCAGGAAGCGTTGCTCGTGAAATGGAACGCAGGTTGTTTATTGATAATACATACAAAATGCGCTACAGACCTTTAGTGGAAGCATATAATAAATTACTGCACGGTGAAGCGTACCCCCAAGAGATTTTTCGCATACCCCCTAGCATGTTTTGTCACGATGAAGTTGCGACAAACGGAACCACCCCCCCTAGCGAAAAAGCACTAGGGGGTATGCGAAAAAGCACTACCAAAGATGTTAAAGAAGAAGTTAAAGATTTAAAGTCAAAACCCTCTTTGTCGGAGGCTACCGCCCCGACAGAAAGTTTAGGTGTTAGGGAGTCTAAAAAATCTAAAAAGATCAACTCCTCCAATATACGTTATCTTCCATTTGCCGAAAGGTTGGAAAAAATAATAGCGGCGAAGCAAGTAAAAAAGATAAAAAGAACACATGTGGAAAATTGGGCCAATGACTTTAGATTGCTCCGCACCGAAGACGGTGTTGCTGTACCGTTTATTAAAGAATCTTTAGAATGGTATGCAAAAAATATAGGTAGGGCGGGTGTACCTGAAATATACTGCGGCTCTTCTTTCCGTGAAAAGTTTGAAAGTCTCAGAAGGGCTATGAAAAGAATGCCGTTTGATGACAAAACCAACAACGCTAGTCTTCACCCAGCTAAAGCCGAAACGAAATCTACCAAGTATGCCAATAAACCAGCTATCGAAACCAGCAACGAACACGCAAATTTACCCAAAAGGAGATAACATGAGCACTGTAGATCAATCACCCCGTTGCGCTTGCGGCTCGTTGGGCCATTTCGTTCACCAAGGCAAACCTGTTTGCCGTACCTGTTTCCGGTTGGCTAAAATGCCCGAAGCCCTGACCAAGCGGAACGTACCCCCGATTTATCACACAGCGAACCTCAAGGACTTTGGCACCAAGTTTCCTACCGACAAGCCGCTTTTTATCATGGGGGACGTAGGAACAGGTAAGACGCACCTTGCGGTTGCTTTGCTGGTTCACGAACTAATGATGGGTAATCATGAGTGCGCTTTTGTAAGCATGGTGCGCTTGCTTAGTGAGATCAAAGATACCTTCAACAACGCTTCGCATCAAACGGAAGCGCAGGTTATCAAGAAGTATTCCGAAATCGACACGCTTGTTATCGATGATATCGGCGTGGAGAAGGTTTCTGACTGGACCCTCATGGTTGTTTATCAGATAATAGACTACCGCTGGTCCCACGGAATGCATACTATCATCACTTCTAACCTTGGGCTTGACGGCGTTGCCGACAGGTTGGGGGACCGCATAGCTTCCAGAATAGGTGGTCTTTGTACCACTATCAAAATGGCCGGGAAGGATTTACGGCAAGGGTAGGTTGTCATGGCGTTCCCACGGCATAATCTTTTAGATAAGCGGTTTGGTTGGCTTGTTGTGAAGGAAGACGCAGGTAATAGAAACGGGTATTCCTATTGGCGTTGTCTGTGCGCTTGTGGAAAGCATACAACCGTCAAAGGTACTGAGTTAATCAAAGGTACTTCCTCCTGCGGCTGTAAGCGTACGTTTCATGCTAAATACGTGTTATCAAAATCGAAACAGAAAGGGGTTGCCGTGGGTAGTTTTGAATCCAAGAATACTGATATCGAGTATGGAGATATTTCTACAAGAAAAGAGGCGGGCGTAAAGCCGCTTACTGATGCTCAGAAAGACCTTATCAAGTCTTTGCAGGAAGGGGGCAAGCTGTTCAGGGAATACCCCGATTTCAATTGGTACTTGCAGATGCCCAACGGTATGCGTAGCAATGTTATCAAAAGCAAGGCTGTCGCGCTAATCAAGAATAGAAGCATTGTCGCTTCAGGTCGAAAGACCGGGGCAGGGCATGAAGAATTTGTATTGCGGGAGGTTGTCTAGTGGCTGTAACTAGAAAAAAGATAGACGTATCAACAGAGAAACAGATTCTAACGGGGTTAGTGGTATCAGACCACTATCTTAGGATTGTGGCCCCCCTATATTCCCCGGACCTGTTGGAAATAGGGTTTGCCCCAATTGTCGCCGGATGGTGTTTGGAATACTTTGACAAGTATGAAGAAGCCCCGAAACAGCACATTCAAGACCTCTTTAACACTTGGGCCAAGACTAAGCCCGACCCGGAGCAACTTCGCTTTGTAGAAGATTTTCTAGCCACACTCTCAGACGAATACGAACACGCCGAGAAGTTTAACGTTCAATACCTTGTCGATAAGACAACCGAACACTTCAACCTCCGCAAGTTGGAGAACCTTGCAGAAGATATCAAATACTGCACTAACAAGGGCGACCTTGCCGAAGCTAAAGCGGTAATGGACGAGTACAGCAGCATAGAGGTTGAAACGTCCGATTGGATTGACCCGTTTGATGACGAAGAAGCAATCAGAAGCGCCTTTGACGAGCAGGCTACGCCGCTCTTTACCCTCCCCGGCAAGATAGGGGAAATCATAAACGAACATCTGGTAAGGGATTCCTTTATCACTTTCATAGGCGTGGCGAAGGTGGGTAAAACTTGGTTTCTAAAATGGTTGGCTGAACAGGCACAACGGGCAAGGTGTAACGTCGCCGTGTTCCAGTTAGGCGATATGTCTGAGGCGGCTTATGTCAGACGAACCCACATAACCCTTGCGCAACGTTCTGATAAGAAGAAGTATTGCGGGGAAATCAAGACCCCCATTCTCGATTGCGAGTTGAACCAGAAGGATACATGCGAACTTCACCGGAAGCGGTTAGGGACTGTCGGCTGCTATGAAGATGGCGAGAAACTGACCTACGAGGATGCCGCAGGGTACGTTCCGTGTACCGAATGCCAGTATGAACCTAAAAGCCCGTTCAAGGGGGCCGTATGGTACAAAATTCGCCCTGCATGTAGCCCCCTCACATGGCGGGAGGCGCTGGAACAAGGCAAGGCGTACAAGAAGAAGATCCGCGCCAAGGGTTTCCGACTGAAGACTTACGAAAATGACAGTTGCAGTATAAGCGATATGCGCAGGCAGCTTGACAAGTGGGAACGTGAGGACGGGTTTGTACCGGACGTTATCATATCTGACTACATGGACATTACCGCCCCGGAATCCGGCCAAGGTGATGAACGCTTCCAAGAAAACAAGAAGTGGAAGACGGGCCGCAAGCTGTCACAAAACAAACACGTTTGCTTTATCAGTTGTACTCAGGCCGACTCCTTGGCTATGGGGGAGAAGAGTATCACCCGCAAGAACTTCACCGTTGACCGCCGCAAGTGGGATCATGTCACTGCCGCCTTTAGCTTCAACCAGACCCCGGAAGAAAAGAAAGAAGGGATAATGCGAGTGGGGACCATTCTAGTGCGTGAGGGAGAGTTTGACGAACATTATCAAGTTCACGTAGGGCAGTGTTTACAGATAGGCAAACCGTACTTGTTCAGCTACTAAAGGGGGTTAAGATGCAGAAGGTTGTGATAGAATCACCCTATTCAGGTAAGACAGAAGCAGAGATACAAGGCAATGTCGATTATGCCCGCTTGTGTATGAGAGACGCGTTGAACCGAAATGAAGCCCCGATAGCTTCCCATTTATTATACACGCAACCCGGAATTCTGGATGATAGCAAGCCCGAAGAACGCGCTAAAGGTTTGGCGGCGGGGTTTGCGTGGAACATTTACGCGGACGCCGTGGTTGTCTATACAGATTTGGGGATCACTGAAGGAATGAAGCAAGGTATTGAATTAGCGACGAACTCCAACATTCCCATTGAGTACCGGACCTTGCTGTGAACTGTCATAGAGCCGGTTAAAGAATTATAATCTATATTTGTAATCGGTATCAAAATTTCCTGTTGACTATTTTTCATGACTAAGCTAAAACAAGCACACTTTTAATTTGCAGCAAGAAACCACTACAAACAAAGGGGATTTAAACAACATGGCAAGAGCGAAGAAAGAAGAGGCAGTAATGCCGACCCGCGAAGCACTGGAACAGCTTTACAAGGAAATGGAAGAAGTTTTCCAGCCGGACGCGCCGTTCAAGAAGGTTTCCAAGAAAACCACGGACGCCGAACTGATCGAACTGATCAAGAAGGAAGCGGTTGACGAGGAAGGTAACTCCACCATCTACACGACCGACATGGAAGAAGACGAAGAGAACCCGAACAAGGTGATCTTCTCCGAGGATGCCGAGGAAACCATCAAGGCGCTGGGCATCGAGATCGTGGAACCGGAAGACGCAGGGGAAGAGGACGCACCGGAGCCGGAACCCGTCAAGGAAGCCGCAAAACCGGCCAAGAACGGCAAGAAAGAAGAAAGCAAGGCACCGGCCAAGGAAGAACCGAAAAAGGGCGCTAAAGCGGCTCCTGCGGCGAAAGAAGAGAAGAAACCCGCTGCCAAGGAAGCCCCCAAGAAGGAAGAGAAGAAACCGGCAGGGAAAGCCCCCGGCAAGAGCGCCCCGGCACCGGCGAACAACTACACCCGCTCCATCGCGCTGGTGGACGCCCTGAAAGACACCCTCGCCAACGGCCCCGCCACCAAACAGGAAATCTGCGACCTGTCGGACGAACTGTACGTGGAGCAGGGCGGCAAATCCGGCGCATTCGTTGCGGAGGTCATGTTCCGCTACACCGTTCCGGCTCTGATCGCGCTGGGCATCGTGGAAAAGAACGGCAACCAGTTCAAGCTGGTCGAGTAGTATCCCGGCGTGAGACTTAAAGGATAGGGGTTATCGAGTATAACCCCTTGACTTTACCGCTCAAGCAAAAGCTTAACACAAGCAGAAACTATCAAAAGGATTCTCTTGTTCATGACGCGTAACTCCTCACGACATCTTGCAATCGCCCTTTCCGTGGCGCTCATGGCGGCGGCTTCTAACGAAGCTTGCGGCGAGGCGCGGGAACTGGCGCTCGGCAACAACAGCCGAGCGCAGATAGTCGCATCGCGGGCGGTATTGCACCTCCCGTGTCTTCCCGAGGACGTGCTTGAACAAGAGATACTGATAACCGGATGGGGTTATCAGTTCATTAGGGAGCGCGCCTGTGCTTCCCTCTTCTACTTTGACAATTTCGCCCCGAGCGGCGGCGTACACGACAGGCCGAAGCAACCGGCAAGTGGTTACGGCTGACTATGGCGGGGTAGGCTTTAGGGAACCAGCCACCCATCCAGTGGATTTAGGTTGTCTACCCCGCTAACTCATTTGAGCTATCACCGAAACTACATGAAAGCCCTAATCGGGCAAGGGGCAAGAGGCACAGCGGCGACATTCATCGGATTCGCCCCGGCACCGCCCCAAGAGTTTGAATGTTGAAGGGTACGCAGCGGAGAGCACGAACAGGCAGGCCACCAAACCGACTCCTTCCCCTGCGTATCTTTCTTAGTTCAAGCAAGCAGCACCCCTAAAAGGATTTCTCATGACCCCCGAAGTAATAGGTAACTGCACCCTTTATAATGCAGACTGTTTAGACCTCATCCCTCACCTTGATTTCGATTGCATAATAACTGATTTACCTTACGGCCTTGGGGACAAGTGGTCCGGGGGCGGTTGGTTCTCCGACAAAACGAACAAACACACTTGCAATACCGTTCTGAACAAGGCTTCCGATCTCTCTTGGGACGAAGAAGCTAACCAAGAATGGATGGACGCTATCATTGAAACCGGCGTCCCTTCCGTTGTTTGGGGCGGTCACTACTACCTTGCGCCCCCTTCCCAATGCTGGTTGCTCTGGAAGAAGAACACCCCGCCCACTATGGCCGCTGCTGAAATGGCGTGGACCAATCTTGAAAAACCTACCCAAATGTTTAATCACCCCTGTAACGGTTGGGAACGTAATCACCCTACACAAAAGCCTATCAAACTCGGTTTATGGTGCATTGACCAGATTAAGACCGAGGGTGTTATCCTTGACCCGTTTGCCGGTAGCGGTTGGATGGGGGCTTGCGCTGCCCTGAAGAACCGCCCCAGCATCTTGATCGAGAAAAGCCCCGAACAGTTTGATAAGATGTGCAAATTCGTAGAAGAGTCCTTTGCCTGCTCTGGCAAACATACCATCAAACAACCGAAGGGTTTACTTTACTAATAACTGAAGGAAAACAGAAATGAGAACGACAGGGCCGAAACGGAATCCTCCATTGTGCGCTTGCGGTTGTGGTGCTCCCGTAACTAAAAAACGGGGGAAATGGAATCGTTTTATCTATACTCACAACGTAAGACAAGAACACAACCCCAATTGGAAGGGCGGCGTTCATTTACAAAAAGCACTCAATCGATATGCGGTAAGTGTTGGCAAAGGTCCAGCTATTAAACGAGCTAGATTAGTTATGGAGCAGCATTTGGGACGAAAGCTGTTATCCAGTGAGATAGTACACCACAAGGACGAAGATTCAACAAATGACGCTATAGATAATCTGGAAATACTCACTAGAGCCGAACACGCTTCTCTGCATCATAAGGGGGTTGCGAAGCCAGCAGGAACAGGAGCTAAAATATCAAAGGCCAGAATGGGTCACGGCGTTAGCGAAGAAACCAGAAAGAAAATCTCAGAAACTAAGAAAAGGAGAAATCGTGAAAGTAAATCGCCTAAAACTCGAAGAAGCCTTAGCAGCAGTAATGCCAGGAATCGCTAAAAAAGAAGCTTTGCAACAAAGCGCATCGTTTGTTTTCCAGAACGGTAAAGTTTTTGCGTTCAACGATGACATTGCAGTGTCCCATCCCGTTACCGTGAACTTCACCGGGGTTGTTCCGGCTAAGAACTTCTTAGACCTGATCGGGAAACTCAAGCCTGCTGAAATCGAACTGACCCTGAGCGAAGGGGAGTTGCGGGTTGTCGGCAGCAAGGCAAAAGCAGGGCTGCGTTTAGAGGCTGAAATATGCCTACCACTGGAAGATTTAGGAATGCCCGAGGAATGGGAACCCCTCCCCGCGAACTTCGCCCCTGCGGTCAAATTCTGCCTCTTTTCGGCAGGTAGGGACGCTAACAAGGCGGCACTAACACATATCCACGTTTTAGAGGACTGTGTTGAATCCTGCGATAACGATAGAGCAACCCGCTACTTCACCAGCGAAGACGTTGCCATGCGGGAACTTATGATCCCCGCTTCCGCTGCCCGTCACCTTATCAACTACAACTGCAATGAGTACGCCGAGACGGACGGATGGTTGCACTTCCGCAACGCGCAGGACGTAACCTTTTCTTGCCGTACCACTGAAGAGAGCTACCCGAACCTTGATCGTTTCCTTGAGTGCAAGGGCGAGAAAGGGGAATTCCCCGAAGAAATGGGGGAGATGCTGGACCGTGCCGATACCATGTCAGACGGCGAAAGGGTCAACGTGGCCCTGAACGGCAGCAAGCTAACCGTTTCCACCGATGGCAACGCGGGTTGGTATGAGGAAATCGCAAGGGTGAAGTATGCGGGTAAGCCTGTTGATTTCGATATACACCCGGACTTTCTGGTTTCCATGCTCAAGATAGGAACCACTATCGTCATTGCCGAAGGGCGGTTGTTGTTCCAGACGGACGATTTTATCCACATCGTCAAAACCTATGCGCCGAAGGAGGATTAATCCAATGGAAGAACGCACAGTGCGCAAATGCCCTTTTTGCGGAGAATGGTTTAACACCACAAACACAATCATGGCGAAACACTTTCTGATATATCATTCTGACAAACTGACGTTTGTTGAAAGATTGTATTTGGATCTTGTATGGTTGGGGGCTATCTAATATGTCGGAAGGGTTTTTCAGCAAAGAAGAGGTAAGCACAAAGAAAGCAGCTAGGGTTTCCAGTCACACTAGCTGCGGTGCTTGCGGTCTTCACAAGAAATGTAATTCCCCCAAGATGGAACCCTCCGGCAAGGGCGAGTTGGGTATTCTCATCATAGGGGAAGGAATCAGCAAGCAGGAAGACGCTCGTAACGAAGCAATGATAGGTGCGCCCGCCCAACTGCTTCGCAAGGTACTTGACAAAGAGGGCATAGACCTTGAGCGCGATTGCCTCAAAATGAACGCTATTTCGTGCTATTCCGGGGACGATCCCACGGAGAAACAGGTCGAGTATTGCCGCCCGAGGGTATGGCGCGTAATTAAGGAATTTAAGCCTGAATTGATTATTGTTCTAGGCAATGCAGCAATTGAAAGCATTTTGGGGCATCGCTGGAAGAAGAAGCTTGACGGCGTTACCAAGTGGCGGGGGTTTGTTGCACCTGATCGTGATACCAAGTGCTGGGTTTCCTTTGCGTTCCACCCCGCCTATGTCTTGAGCGAAAGGGAACGCAACCCCGCTGTTGAAACAATCTTCACAGATGACATTGCTTATGCAGTTAGGCACATCGATGTACCATTCCCCCAACACAAAGACGAAAAAGAGTGTATCGAGATAGTAACGGACGAGCGGCGTTTAAAAGACCTGTTAACTCATACCTATGACTATGCCGATATCATAGCGTTCGATTACGAAACCACCGGCCTGAAACCCCACGCAAAAGGACATCAGATAGTAACCTGCGCGGTTGCTGAGTCTGCTACTTCCTGTTACGCCTTCAACATGCCCAAGGAAGGGGAGAACCTGCATATCTGGAAGCAGATTCTAAAGGAAAGGGCGATTGCCAAGGTAGCGGCTAACATGAAGTTTGAAGACGCGTGGAGCAGGTTCATTTTGCAGACCGTTGTTGAAAACTGGATTCATGACACCATGCTTACGGCGCATATTCTTGATAACCGTAAATCAGTCACCGGCCTGAAGTTCCAAGCATACGTTGAATTCGGTATCGTAGATTATGATAGCAAAGTTTCTGAGTATCTTGTGGGGGAAGACGAAAAGGAATCCAATGGCTTCAACCGAATCCTTCAGGCTCCCCGCAAACCCCTGTTACTGTATAACGGGTTTGATAGCTTGTTAGAATTTCGGTTGTACCTTATTCAAAAGGAGATTCTAGGGCTGTGATTACTTCCGCTGAAACATATTCCGCATTCAAGCTGATTCACGAAGGTATATTAGCATTGGCGCGGGCCGAAGCTGTAGGAATCCGCGTTGACGTTGATTACTGCATCCGTACTACTAAGCGCCTTGACAGGGAAATCAATTACGCCAATAAGAAGTTTGAGGCTTCCGACCTTGCAGCACAATGGAAGAAGGTCTATCGAAGCGAAGTCAATTTCAATTCGGACCCCCAGCTTGCTAAGGTTGTTTTTGAGCACATGAAGATAGAGCCTAAGAAGTTCACCGAGAAGGGTAATCCTTCCGTGGACGAAGAGGCGTTGAAAATGCTAGGCTTGGAAGAGGTTGACCTGATCTTGAAGGTACGGCACCTTACCAAAGTTCGTGATACCTACATCGGCGGGTACTTGCGGGAGAATGTTGAAGGGATTATGCGCCCCTTTTTCAACCTGCACACGGTTGTTTCTTACCGTTCCAGTTCAGACCGCATCAACTTCCAGAATCAGCCGAACCGCGACCCGTTGTTAAAGAAGCTTTGCCGGGAAGCAATCTTGCCCCACAAAGGACAGAAGATCCTATGCGCTGACTTCAAGGGGTGCGAGGTTTCCGGGGCGGCTGCTTATAACAAAGACCCGCAACTTATCAAGTATCTCATCGACCCTACCACGGACATGCACCGGGACGTTGCGGTTGATTGTTTCCTTACCACGCCGGACCAGATCATCAAGCCTGTTCGTAATACTGCTAAATCCTTCTTCACCTTTGCGCAGTTCTACGGCGATTGGTACAAGTCGTGTGCAGAAAACATGTGGAAGGAAATGCAGAACGAAGATACCCACAAGCTTAAAAGCGGTATTATTCTTCTCGATCACCTGTACGACAAGGGCATAAAGACCTATCAAAGCTTTGAAGACCAAGTAAAGAAGGTTGAAGATATCTTCTGGAACAAGCGGTTTAAGGTCTACAAGAAGTGGAAAGAAGATTGGTATGCTGATTACCTCAAGAAAGGCTATTTTACGACCCTTTCCGGTTTTACCTGTCGTGGGGTCATGGACAATAAACAAGCCGTCAATTACCCCATTCAAGGCTCTAGTTTCCACATGCTTCTATTGACGTTCATACTGCTTGACCGGGAACAGGACCGGAGGGGTTGGAAATCCCGGTTGATTGGGCAGATCCATGACGAAATGGTTATGAGTGTGGACCCTGCTGAAGAACGGGAAGTAATAGAAACAATCCAACATATCGTTACCGTGGAAGTTCCCAAGATTTTTACATGGATCAATACCCCGCTGGTTATTGAAGTTGAGACAACCGAAGTCAACCAATCGTGGTATCACAAGAAAGACATTCACAAGAAGAAGGAAGAGGGTCACGCCGATTATCAATGGTTGGATGCGGCTTAACTACACAGGAGGTTATAATGGCTTTCAGAAAATCATGCGGCGACACATTACGGAAGCTTCAAAGCGATCACAAACAGAAAGAAGGGGCGAACCGTAAGATGTTGGCCTATCTTATGGAACTGTTGGAAAACGACAAGATTGATAACCCCTACGATCAAGAATTCATTCGTAGCGTGGAAGCCCGTATGAATGCCGACCTACCGCTTACCATTAAACAGCAAGAGCATCTTGATAGGTGTTATCATGATAGATATTGACGTTAGAGCGGAAATGCAACGGGTAGTTGCTGGGGAACTTGCTTTCATAGACCTTGCAGCATTGGCTAAACGTTCCGACTATACAAAAATGCGGCTTGTTGACATAGCAAAGGAAATGGGGCTTGTGGTGCATCCTGACCTACCCCAGCACAAATACAGGGCGACATTACCGTGTGGTAGAACACCGCATCAAATCAACGAAAGTCAAAGGTACAGGGAGGTAAGAAATGGAGTGTGATAAGCATGGCTGGAAGCAAAGAGCGGGTAGCATAATAAAAGAAGTATGTCCTTTTTGTGTGCAGGAAACGGCGGAGGCGCTTATTAAGCCACAACGACCCGTGATGCGGTTTAACGAGAGCGGCTCCAAGTACCTGCGTGAAGTTCCTTGCGTGATTGACGGCAAGATAGACGTTTACGCCGTACTGGACGCATTCAATGTAATCTGCCCCGCAAGACAACATGCCCTGAAAAAGTTACTCTGTACGGGTATTCGGGGCAAAGGGGACGCACTGCAAGACCTGAAGGAAGCAAGAGACGCAATCACACGCGCCATTCAGATGGAAGAATCTCGCAATAAAGGAGAGAAGTAACCATGCCCTTAGCTAAAGACTATCGCCCCCGGAACCTTCAGGAGTTTGAAGGTAACGCAGCACTCAAGGCCGCACTGGAATCCAAACTGAAGCAACCCGCCAATAAGCGCCCACATGTCTATCTTTTTACTGGTCCGAAGGGTTGCGGCAAAACAACCCTTGCGAGAATCGTTGCTGATAATTTAGAGTGTTCCGAGTTTGAATTTACGGAAATCGATGCTTCTGATGAAAGCGGGGGTGTGGCGGCGGTAAGAGATCTGAAAAGAACAATTCGCCACATGCCAATGGAAGGTAAGGTCCGAATCTGGTTTATCGATGAGTGTCATCGCATAAGCAAGCAAGGGCAGGAAGCTTTCCTTAAGATGTTAGAGGAACCACCCTCTTACGCATACTTCATCTTGGCTACCACGGACCCGCAACTGCTCAAGCCCACCCTGAAGGACCGTTGTGTTACGTTTGAAGTCAAGCCACTCACTGATAAGGAAATGTTTACCCTCCTTGACGAAGTGGTAGCCACCGAGGACAAGGACGTACCGGACGATGTACTGAAGCAGATAGTTAAAGCTTCCAACGGACACCCCCGCGCTGCCCTGCAAATCCTTGAAAGGGTTATTGATTTACCCCCCAAGGAAATGAAAGCGGCGGCAGAACAGACCGAAGAAAATGAGGCGCAAGTCAAAGAACTGATTACGGCGCTCATAAACCGTCATAAATGGCCTGTAGTAGCAAAACTAATACAAGGTGTAGCCGAAGAACCTGAGAGCGTTCGTAGGGCTATTCTTGGCTACGTAACGGCTATATTGTTAAGCGGCAAGGACATGAAACAAGCGGCAATGATTCTTGACTGCTTTTCTGATAACTTTTATGACAGTGGCAAGGCGGGCTTAGTCAAAGCTTGTTACGAGTGTGTGTTATAAAATAATTTCCCGTTTATGTCTTTTGTGTCATTTTCTTGTTGCAATGTGATTTTCTTTAGTCTATAACGAATTCCGCATTGCAACACAACCAATAGGAGAACATGTAATGCCTTTGCAGATTCCCTTTCAGGTAGCAGACAAAACCCTCTATATTACCAGCGGCGACAAGAGTTATGAAATCAGTGAATACCGCGCTATCAAGAATCCCAAGTCTCAGGAAATAGAAGATACCCTTTGCCCGTTCAAGTGGTTTGGTGCTTTGGACGGGGCTATCACGGCAGCACTGAACATGCAGATACGGGCATCGGACGCATCCAACTTCAGGGAACTCAAGGAGGTAATCAAAAGCTGCACCGAGAAGCTTGCCAGCGATTACGAGATCAAGCCGCAAACAGCAGGTAGTCAACAATCCACTACAAGGAGGCGTAGAACTTGAGCGTAGAAGAACGGCGCAGACGGCGAGGACCCCCGGAACCCCCGCCCGCCGAAGAAGCCCCGCCCCGGAGGGTCAGAACCAGAACCCCGCAAACACAGGAGGAACCGGTAGCACAGGAAAGGGAAGTACCGCAGGTAGAAGATGGGGAAACGTTTGACTACGATGCTGATTTAGCTATCAACCCCTTCTTCCTTGACGCCGAATTCCTGAATCATGCCCGTATCGCCATGCGTTACAACAAGGAAGCGGCACGGGCCAACAAAGCAGCAATGGAAGCGGAAGAGAAGGTTAAGACCAAGCGTAGCGAGTTGGTGAAGATTGCCAACGAAACCCCGGAAGTGATGGGTAACGGTATCAAACCTACCGCCCCCAACGTTGAAGCGTACTACCGGATGCACCCCGAATACAAAAAGATCAAGCAGTCTTGGATTGACGCGGTTTACTACGCGGATTTGATGAGGGGGGCCGTGGCGCAGTTTGCTGCTAGGAAATGCGCCATTGAAGGGGAGATCAAGCTTTTCGGCATGAACTACTTTGCGAACCCGCAAGAGCCGAGGGATCTACCCGAAGCAGTTAAACGGCTGGAAGAACTCAAGAGCAAGAACACGCAGCAGAGCATCAAAGAGTCCCTGAACCGTAGGCAACGATAACCTTTACACGCAGCACCACACCACTAACAAAGGAGAAGTAAAGCACATGCCTAAGAACGAAAGCATTGGTATCAAGGAACTGGCGGCACTCGTTGCAGAAAAAATGGATTGGAGTCAGAAGGACGCAAAAGCGGCTATCGACGCCACCATCGAAGCGATCACCGATACCTGCAAGGGCGGCAAGGACGTCAAGCTGGTAGGTTTCGCTACCTTCAGCAACGTCTTTGTGGAAGCCCACGAAGCCCGTAACCCCGCTACTAGCGGAACAGTACATGTGCCGGATAAAAACGTCTTCAAGATCAAGGCAGCAAAGGGCGTGGACATGACCCCGCCGAAACCGGCAGCCAAGGGTCGCAGAAACCGCTAACAACAAGCTGGGGGGCCGAGCGCCTTAAACTCACAGTAGACACCCTAGCCCCGCCACAACATCAAAGACAGGGGAGAACAACGAAAATGATCAAGCCTACTGTTGGAAGAGTCGTGTATTACACGCCGGGATACGGGGAAAATATCGCATGGGACGGGTCAAGCCCACTTGCTGCAATCGTTACCTGCGTGTGGTCCGATACCTGCGTCAATTTGGGTATCTTTGACGCTAACGGAGTAACCGCTAGCCGCACTTCCGTTCCGCTCATTCAGGGGGACGCACCGAAACCGAGCGGGTATTTCTGTGAGTGGATGCCCTACCAGCTTCAGCAGGCGGCAAAGCAAGCGGACCCCGAAGAAACGCTGGCGTAATTAACACCACATCAAACAAGGAGATTTGGAATACATGGCAAGCAAACGACCCAGCATGAGGGAAAGGGTAAAAGAGGCGGCAGCAAAACAGGCTTCCGGCGGTGCAGCGTACATCAAGATACCGGACGGCGCGAAAGCTAAGTTCTTCCAGCCGAAAGCCGAGGAATACGAGCTGGATTGCCTCCCTTACGAAGTCACCATCAAGAACCACCCGGAAGGGTTGAACCCCGGCGACCTCTGGTACAAGAAGGATATCAAGGTCCACTATAACATCGGTGCGGAAGAGAAGTCCTATATTTGCCCACGCACCATCGGCCTCCCCTGCCCGATCTGTGAGGCTCACAAGGTTCTGGCAAAAGACCCGAGCGCCACGGACGAAGAAGTCAAGGCGCTAGTCCCGAAGGACCGCGTAATTTTCCAGGTTATCGACCTGAAAGACGATTCCGGGACCATCCAGCTTTTTGAGTACAGCCACCATCTGTTCAACAAAAAGCTGCTGCTGGAAATCAACAAGACCGAGAACGGCGCAGGCAGCACCCGCCGCCGCAAGACGGTCCACGCCGGTTTCGCGGATCTGGAAGACGGGCAGACGCTCATCGCTTCCTTCCAAGAGAAGTCGATGGGCAAGAACAAGTTTTTCGAGTGCGACCGCATCGACGCGGACGACCGGGACGCTTACGGCGAGGAGATTCTGGACGAAACCCTCGACCTCGATAGCATCATCGAAATCCACCCCTACGAGAAGTTAGAGGCGATCTTCCTTGCTATCGCTGATTCCGGCAAGGAAAAGGAAGAAGAGAAGCCCGCAGGACGCCGCAGGGGGGCCGAAGCCAAGGAAGAAGACCCGGAACCCACCAAGGAAGAGAACACCGGCAGAAGGCGGGGACGTGGCGCTGAAAAAGAGGAAGCCGACCCGCCCAAAGAAGAGGGACGCCGCAGGCGTGGCGCTGCTGAACCGGAAGAGAAGAAGGAAGAAGCCCCGGCAGGCCGCAGGGGTAGGGGCGCAGCCAAGGAAGAAGAGAAGAAGGAAGATCCGGCCCCCAGCGGCAGGCGTACCCGTGGCGCAGCCAAGGAAGAAAACCCCTGCCCGCACGGGTTGAAATTCGGGGAAGACCACGAAACGCAGGATTGCTGCATCGATACCTGCCCTGAAGAAACGTGGGAGAAGTGCAAAGCTTGTCACGAAGGTAAGTAACCTCCCCAATAACATCTAACGTCACACTAAGGCGGGTTAGTGGTTCATTCCCTGACCCGCCTTATTACATTCAAGAGGTAAGCATGGAGGAACCCCGTACAGACCCAGCACCCCCCACTATATCAATCAAACGTGCAATCGAAATAGCCGAAAAGGAATTCGGCGTTGTCGTGAAGCACAAGAGAATGATAGCGTGGGTAGAATTGCACGATTGCTGCTTTCAACCCGGAGGGGTAGGCGGCAAAATCTATGTAGTAGAAGAGAAATTCAGGAGGCTTTTCAATGGGACGAACACCGCCGAGCAAGCCCAAGGCAGCACCGCAGAAACCCCCGCTCAAGGAACAGATCATATCACGATCCAGAAAACCGGCTACCACCCCCGAAAAAGAAAGGGAAAAGAAAGCACCGCTTGATTCTGATCACTTCGTTTCTTCCGGGTCTACCCTGCTGAACCTTGCTTTGACCGGACACCCGAATTTCGGTTGGCAGTTGGGGAAGATGGCTAACATCATCGGTGACTCAGGCGCAGGCAAAACACAGCTTGCGCTAACCGCTTTTGCGGAAGCTTCCTACAACCCCGTCTATAACAACATGCGCCTGAGATATGATGACGCCGAGAACGCGTTAGAATTTGACCTTGGGGAAGTCTTTGGACCGAAGACTGAGAAACGGGTTGAAGTACTGGACCCGCCGAGTGATAACATCGAACAGTTCAGCGACAACCTAGCCCTTACCATTCGTGATAACGTTCCGTTCATCTACGTGCTGGATTCCTTTGACGCCATTGGGTCCGAAGCTGATACGGAGCATATCGAATCGGAACGCAAGATACGCTTGGGGGAAAGCAAGAAGGACAGCAAGGGCAGTTACGGCATGGCGAAACCCAAGCTTGCCAGTCAGTTGTTGCGGGAAGAGTGCGGCAAGCTGAAGCGTACCAAGGGCGCTTTGCTGATAGTCAGTCAGACCCGCGACAACCTCACCCCCGGTTCTTTTGAGAAGAAAACCCGCAGCGGGGGTAGGGCGTTGAAGTTTTACGCTACCCATGAAGTTTGGGTAATCCTTACCGGCCAGATAACACATCCCAAAACCAAGTTACGGATTGGTGCGGAGTGTGACGTGAAGGTGACTAAGAACAAAGTCACGGGCAAACGCCGCACAGTTTCCTTCAACGTCTATGACGGTTACGGCGTGGATGATATCGGCTCCATGATTGACTTCATGCTGGACATGGACGCGTGGACCGGGGGCGGCAAATCCAACATTGATACCAAGGGGGATTTAGGCTTGAAGGAAGCTATCTCCCGCGCCAAGTTGATCGATCTGCTGGAAACTGAGGAGGACAGACTGGCAGAGATGAAAGACATAGTTGCTGAAGAGTGGAACGAGCGGGAGAAGGAAGTACAACCGGATAGGAAAAAGCGGTATGAGTAGAACCACCGGTAAGAAAGCAGAACGCATAACGGGACAGGTCTACTTGGGGTTGGACCTGTCCCTCACCTCTTCCGGCGTGGCGTTCATTGACGATCAAGGTAATGCCAAGTACGCCAAACCTATCAAGGTGAAATCAAAGGGCGCTGAACGGCTCTTTGAGATTTACGAGACAGTGCGGAGTTGCTGTATCAAGCTTAAACCTGTAGCTGTTTGCATAGAAGGGTATGCCCACAATGCCAAGTATGGGCGAGAAGCAGCGGGGGAACTTGGGGGCGTTATCAGAATGCTTCTCTATTCCCTCGACATTCCATTCTATATCGTTCAAGTCAAATCCTTGAAGTGCTTTGTTAGCGGTAGGGGGGACGCTGATAAAGATCAGATGCAAATGTACGTTTACAAGACGTGGGGGTTTGAAGCCCCGAACAATGACGTAGCAGACGCATACGGGCTGGCAAAAATGGCCCATGCGGTTCATGAATTAGTTTCTGAAGGGTCTATGTCAGGTTGGACCCTTGAACAGGTTAAAACGGTGAAATTGGTAGCTGAGTCAAAAGAAGAGAAGCTTGAGAAGAAACGCACCCTGAAGCAAGCCAAGGAAGACAGGCGCAGGAAGAAGGAAGAAAAATACATGTAAAGGGGGAGATGTGAAGAAAGCAGCAATTGCAATAGATGATTGGAAGCTTCCTATTTTCAAGAGGCATTTGGCCGGAGCCGGATATACTTTCAAACAGGGTCCGGGGCTGACAAAGACCACGCTCATGCTCACGGTAGAAACCAATAACGTTGCTGCGCTGGGGGCGGTAGTGCAGGCAGCAAACAACGAAGCAGCTTTAAGCAAGAGGGATGACTAACTTGCAAGAAAGACTTTGCAATAAATACGGTTGCGGCACTCCTATGACTGCCACAAGAGAATTTGATAAGTATGCCTATTCAAATGAGGCGTACCGTCAAAGGAAATACCGCTGTCCTGTTTGCGGCAATGAAACTTTCTGGTTGGCTAAACCGAGTCTGGACGGAACTTTTGCAGCATTGCATAACCTCGACATACCGGGGGGCGGTCATAGTGGATCTTCCATGATGGCCGACCCCCGCATTTACCCCCCTCGCCCCCCTCAATCCACTACCTTAAAAGACTTGTTTGAATAAAGGACCGATATGAACGAACACATAACGCAAATACAGATAAAGAACTTCCAAAGCCACCGCGACACCCTCATAAAGCTGAAGCCGGGGGTTAATGCTATCGTGGGTTTGTCGGACGCCGGGAAGTCTGCCGTACTTAGGGCCACCGGACTTGTGCTCACGAATAGCGGCCTCGATCAATCTCGTTGGGGCGGGGTGACGGACGTTGAAATTACTTTTGCGGACGGTAACGTGGTAAGCAGAACCGCCGACCCGAAAAACAAATACTACCTGCTGAATGACGATGTTGATAACGTCTATGAGAACGTGGTTAAGGACGGTATGCCTACCGACATTGCCGAAGTCATTAACATGGACGAAATCAATATCAGCCGTCAAATGGACCTTCCGTTCCTTCTTGGGGAAACGGCGGGGCAGGTAGCCAAGACTCTGAACAAATGTTGTAATCTGGAAATCATAGATACAACCATCAAAGCAATCAAAGGAACAGCCTCACGCAACAAAGATGATATCAACATAGCGACCGCGCAGTTAACCGAGTTGGAGGAACAGAAAGCTTCTTTCGGTTTCCTCAAACAGATGGAGGAGGACGTCCATGGATATGAGCTTCTTGTCGAAAGCAATTCTAGCCTTGATAATACTATTCGATCTTTGGATACTCTTCTCTTGTCACTCGGAAGACAGAAAGAGGAAGAAAGAGAACTTGCCGCCCTCCTGCAATCCGAGACGGATATTAACAAGGTCTTCGCGCAGATTCAGGAACAGAAAGAGGTATCACAGACTATTTTTCAAATCACGGGTACAATTTCCGCAATAGCCAAAGACCAAGAAGAAATAGCGGCTCTAAATTCCCTCTTAAAGGCTGAAACGGAACTAAAGGAAGCCCTTTCCTTGCTTGCCGAGGTAGAACCGCTAAATGCTACCATTTTGGGCCTTAATCAGCTACTCATAGCTATTGAGAGTGACGAAGACGATTCAGCGCAGGTTGCCGACCTGTTACAAGCGGAGCCTGCCGTAACCGAAGCCCTGAAATTGATCGATCAACGGGCCGAAGTTCAGAAAGAGGGACAGGGGTTACAGAATCTTATCATGCTGATTGAAAAACAACTGAAGCAGAAAACGACTCTGGAAAAACAGATTACAGATAAAGAAATTGAATTCAATAAAGCCATGCCGGATACTTGTCCGTTATGTGGAGGTGAAGCTTGAGAACGACAGGACCAAAACGAAAACCACCGCTATGTACTTGTGGTTGTGGGGAATTTGTCACACGACATTATAGAGGTAAGAAATGGAATAAATACATAAAAGATCATAATGGAAAAGGTTGTAGTAACGGTAAATGGAAGGGTGGTTTAACCATAGGAGAGCGTGGATACATTCTTATCAATATCGAAGGTAAACGAGTACGTAGATGTCGTTATGTCATGGAGTTGCACTTGGGTAGAAAACTCACACGAAAAGAAGTTGTTCATCACATTAATGAAATAAGGGATGACGATACCATTGAGAATTTACAGCTATTTGCAACACAGGCAGAACACGTAGCTTTTCATTTAAAAGGAAAACCAAGACCTAGGAGTGTATGTGAAAAGATATCCAAATCTCAAAAAGGTAAAACTGTTGCATTAGAAACAAAGGTTAAAATTTCAAACACTCTCAAAGGTAATACTATTTGGGCGGGTAAGAAACATACAGACGAAAGCAAACGTAAAATGTCCGAAGCTAAACGAGGCTCAACACTCACAGAAGAACATAAAGCAAAAATCGCAGCAGCCGGTGTACTCAGATGGGCAAAACGCAAAGGAGTATGTAAATGAAAAATCCAACAGCTATATTTACTTCCGATTGGCACTTACGAGAAAATAACCCCATTTGTAGAACAGATAATTTTATTGAAGCGCAAACACGAAAGTTACATTTTATATCCGATTTGCAAAAGAAACACAATTGTCCTATTATCCTCGGGGGCGATCTGTTCGATCATTGGAAACCGAGTCCGTGGTTACTGGGGTATTGTTTCCGCAATCTTCCCGATAACATATACGCCATTGCGGGAAATCATGATTTGCCAGCACATTCAATGGAAAATATAGAGCGTAGCGGTATTAACGTATTGGCAGACGCGGGAAAAATAAAACTGCTTCATTCTGATGATGCGTATTCTCTTGGGAAGTTTTCTGCCGTTGGTTTTCCTTGGGGTACTGAGATGTGTGGTGTTAAAAGAAGCCGCACACCTTTTGTTGCCGTGGTGCATCATTTAGTTTTCAAAGGCAAAGAACCGTTTCCGGGCGCTTCTGTTTCAGGAGGTACAGCAAAGTCCATTATAGAAAAACTGCATGGATTTGGCGCGATATGTGTTGGCGATAATCATCAAACCTTTGTTGAACGCGTGGGTTCTCAAGTTTTGGTTAACGCTGGGAGTCTTCTTAGGACTACTGCCGCTCAAGCAGACCACAAGCCCTGTGTGTTTCTTTGGTGCGCTGATACAAACGAAGTCGAACAGGTTTTCTTGCCGATTGAGCAGGGTGTAGTCAGCCGGGAACACATTGAAGTCAAGAAGCAACGAGACGATAGGATAGAATGTTTCGTTTCCAATCTCAAGAAAGACGTGGATGTTGGGCTTTCGTTCGGTGATAACATTTCTAAGAGGATTGCAGCAGACAACGTAAGCAAGCCGGTTCAGAAGCTAATCTATAACGCAATGGGGAGATAACAGCATGGAAGAGAAAAAGGTTACTGCCAAAGGGGTCATGGGGTACGCATTTGCAAAAGACCTTGACGAAGCAATGCAGATTGGGTTGAGTTGGGGATACCCTGAAATCACCTTTGGCGGCAAGGTCTACGTTTTGTTTGACGGCAAATACAGGGAGGTCAATCCGAATGGGAAGGGCTGAAAGCAAGTTCAATATCAAGATGGAAGACAAGGCTTTCACAAAATACTGGTGTGAGGGTCCAAGCGTCCTGTATGTCATGGAGGGCGGGATTGAAGTAATCCTTACTGCACCGGACATGCGGGAACTTGCCATAGCGTGGCGCAAGATTACAGGGACGGTTCTGAATGAACGTGATGTTACTATCATGGTGTTTGGCTCCCGTAAGAACGCAACCCCGGTAGAAGTGAAACCTGCACAAAACGGGATTGCTGGTTTAGTTTGGGTCTATCATGCCGAATCCGATTGCGTGTTCGTTGACATACGCGCCAAAGTCGATGGCGTAGACCTTGAAGAAATCGGACCCGCTGTTGAATTCACAACTCTGGAAGCCAAGAAAGCTTTGATGGCTAAAGGATGGAGTAGAGCAGACACCAAAGAAGTAACGATTCAAGAAGGATACGATAACATCCCTTTCTGACCTATACCAATACGGAGGTTTAAAACATGGCAACGGTAATCGAAAGACTCACGAAGATGAAGGACGAACTGGAGGCGGCAAAAATCGACAGGGCGGAGATTGATGGCGCTATCAAACAGAACATGGAACGCCTGAAGACAGAGTTTCAATGCGGCTCTCTTGAGAGAGGGAAAAGCAAACTCAACAGCCTGAAGGAAAAGAAAGCGAAGCTTGACGAAGAGATAGAGGACGCCGTTACTTCACTGGAAAAATCCTACGTTTGGTAATAACAGGAGGTCACACAAATGACACAATATCCGCCGCAACCCACGGACACCCGTTCTATGTTCCACGAACAAACTGAAGCTGCTACCGCTTCTTTTGACAACACCACAACCGAAATGGAACTACCTCCTAAGTTCTGGAAGTGGTACAGGCGCAACATTTTGAAATACGCAAAGAAATACCCCGACTCTACTCCTGAACAACTCATGAAAATAGCAGCAACAGACTTTTACACGGAATGAATATGACAACAACCAACTATCGCCAAATTCTCGAAAGACGTAAGGGGCAACTGGAACAGTGCGATTCCATGATCGCCACAACCCAAAAGAACCTTGCCAGATTACAGGGGGAACAGGAGGAAATAGAACAGGCACAGGTTATTATCATGGAAACTGCGCAACAGACACAGCAGCAGCTTGAGTTTCATATCAGCAACATTGTGTCACTCGCACAAGCTGCTGTATTTGACGATCCTTATACCTGCCAGATAGAGTTTGTGCAGAAGAGAAACCAAACGGAGGCTGATATCTCTCTGGTAAGGAATGGGGCTAAGGTTGAAGATCCGTTGAACGGGGCTGGCGGGGGTGCGTGTGACGTGGCGGGCTTTGGCTTGAGGGTTGCTCTTTGGAGCCTGAAATCCCCCAAGACTCGACCTATACTCATTCTTGATGAACCGTTTAGCCGTTTAAAGGGAAGAGATGCTAATATGAAGGCTATCCAAATGGTTAAAACCGTAGCGGATAAGTTAAACCTTCAAGTTCTTATGGTTTCAGACGAACGTGTAAGTTTAGAAGACATCGAAAAGGGTGCAGATAACATAATACGTGTATCAATCAAAAAGGGAGTTTCTTATGTTGAATAGCTCTTGTTCTGTAGATAATTGCGAAACACACAATTATGCAAAAGGTTTGTGTAAAAGACACTATAGGCAAATGCAAAGACATGGTGAAATTCTCAAACATACCAGATTTGAAGGTAATCTTTACTACATCAGAGGATCTAGATGCTTTATAAAATGTTTTGACATTGACGGTAATAGTGTTGGTTTTGCCATTATCGATATAGAAGACATGGAAAAATGTAAATTGCATATATGGCACATCTCTTCCGGCGGGTATGTGTGTTGCACAAGACCTATGCTCAGATTACACAATTACGTGCTCGACAAGAAAACTTCGCGCAAAACACCCGTTGACCACATTAATAGAAATACTTTGGACTGCACTAAAGCTAACCTTAGGGTTGTAACAGCCTCGGATAACAAATGCAATTCTGGAATATATAAAAACAACACTTCTGGTTACAAGGGAGTACATCCCCATAGAAATAAGTGGAGAGCTAGGATTCGTAAAAATGGAGAAATTGTGCATCTTGGTATATTTGCACATGCTGAAGACGCCGCAATTGCGTACAATCAAGCGGCATTAAAACTTCACGGAACATGCGCGTCACTAAACAAAATTGCAATCAAGGAGGGTGTTAGTTATGTCGTGTAGCATGGATTTAAAAATGAAGATTGAGTTAAAAGCAGTCTTGGAAGGGTGCGAAGTGCCGACAAAGGTTATTGGTATCATTGGCGACGTTCTAATGGAACTTGACAGGGCAGATGCCAAGTATACCGATGACAGAATGGTTGAGCCGATCGTGGGGCTTACCACTATCAAATGTGAATTGCTGGAACTTGAAAGGGAGTGCCTGAGACACCCGGAACTGAGGCGTCCCAAGGACATGCGGAAGGAAGCTGTGCAGGTTGCGGCTATGGCAATCAAGTTCTTACGGGACATTTGCAAATAGCTGTTGACAGGCTTCCCGCTCTGTAGTATTGTCGGGCTTCCTGTGTGGTTGAGGTTGAGAGAGGCTGTAGCAAGAGAAAAGCCCCGGTGATTGTTTGCCGGGGCTTTTCCGTGTCCTACTCTGCTGTAACAGGCTTGCCATCAACAACCCCGTCCACCTTCTCCCTCGCCCACCAGCCGCCTACCCTTACCCCCGCCCACATGATCCACCTACGCCATGCCGGTTGCTTCTCAGCTTCCATGGCGTCCCTGAAGATCCAATCACAGCGGCTCCTGTCGGTATCGGTCATGCGATACAGGTAATCATGGATAACTGCCGCCTCATGCACCTTGTTACCGCACAACGCATACATGATAGGAAGGAAACGGGGAACAGAAGCGAAGTCAGTCACGAACCCTTTGGGAACCGAGATAATCTGACCGTCACTGGTCACATAAGCGAATTCAGCATTCAGCCTATGGTTATCATGGTCAACCAAAGTGGTATCCAGTACCGTTAAGAACACGCCTTTATTGCTCATGCTGTAGCCTCCATAGCCGTTTTTAAACCCGCAACCTCCATTTCGTCAAGCCTGCCGTCCCTTACTGCCGCCATAACCATTGCTATGATATTGGCGGGTTGCCCGTCTCTTGTAAGCCAACTACGTAAGAACTGAATCTGTGTTGAGTCGCTTTCAGCCTTATCAAGACGGTACGCAGCGGCAACGTCTTGTGCTCTGGCTAAGAACGCTGCCGGTTTCATCTTGTTGATAGCTGCAAGAGTCTTGGGTCCGAGTCCGCCGTCCGGTGTAACGTTAGCGGCAATCTGCGCCCACTTGACGCCACGGCCCCCGGCATTTACTACGTGATCGTAGATCCAGTTAGCGGCGTCCTGACTGTTGATTTCCCCCAGCCGGCAGTTGTCCCAAAAAGCAGCCTTGTAGAACAGCATGACCAACTCTTGAAGCGCCGGTATTGCCTGTAGGCGGGTGTTTACCGTCTTGACCCATGCCGAGTATGCCTTAGTGCCGTAAGGCGGTTGTTTGGCTAATCCTGCTAACGTATTTCGCACATACCGCCACCCCGCCCAAGCAGGATGAAAGTTAACGGCGATTCCCCGGTAAGTTCCCAAATTGGGGGTATTGCCCAAGTCGTGCGGATTATTTTGATAACCCCCTTCATTTCCATTTGTGATATCATAGGCCGGTTGAAACTTCGCCATTGTCTTCCTCCTGTTTCTTCAAGTTTTCTTCCCTCTTCTTACGGCAAGACTGTGCCGATACTTTGGCACAGTCCGTTGCGTTGCTCATCTTGTCACAGTCACCGAGTATGTAGTTACAGTACGGCGTCATGTTATCCTCCGGCTACTGCCGCCTGAGTTCCCCGTTGGTACAACCCGAAAGATTCAGAAAGGGGGTTAGCTTGTTTCTGTCGGCTGTGTTCCAGACTCCGACAGTGGGGGTGAACTGTTTGATAGTGCCTTTAGCCGAAGTAGGCATGAGGCGGGCTTTACAGCCGGTAGTGGCGAGAATGCTGTACGCCGTGTCCGTTGTCATGTTGATGGTTGTGGAATTCACCGTGAGGCTCTGCGTCTTGTTACCGTTGGGTGCGAAGTCTGCGTAAGCTGCGCAACTGGAAAGGGCGCACAGAATGATAGCGAGAATGATTCTTTTCATGTTGGGTTATTCCTCCTTATCAAACTTCATCTTGTGGTTGACTTCATGATGTCCGATTAGATTACTTAGCCGTTTGTCCATCTTCCCGATGTGCGACCACATGCTTTCCACCGTACTGTCAAACTTCTCGGTAGACTCTTTGATAGTTGCGCTGAGGTTGTTGATTGACGCCTCTATACGCGAAACCATCTCCGATTCTTTCTCTGCTTTAAGCTTGGCGTTCTGTTTCCATTGGTAAGCTATGAAGGTAACTAGAAGCCCTACAACTGAAACGTCACCCCAATTGATACTACTTGTAGCCGCTACAACTTCGGGTACAGCCATTACGTCACCTCCTTTCTAAAGGTTATTGTTTTGTGTCAAACCTCATCTCAGCCCCCACGTTCCACGTTGTAGCCGCGTCCCGCTGCATAAACTCCGTGACCTGGCGACCAACTGAGGCCCGGTAGGTGGTTCCGGCGAGGTGTTGGCCGCAGGCGGGGAGGGTGAGCAGCAGGGCGAGGATGGCTAGCAGTCTGGTCATGTTGGGCTCCTTATGGGACAGGGATGCTGATGTCATCTACATAGCAGTATATGGGGGTGCTCGTAGTCGCGTCCACCAGCAACTCAAATGTAGTAGTCCCAGCGCCAACTTCTATAGTGTACTGAGCGTAACTGCCCGAAAAGGATGTAGGAACACCGTTTTTGTAGAAGATACAACTCCCCGACCCGCCCGACGACGATCCCCAAAACGTTACTTGTCCGGCTCGTGTCGTGATAGTTTTGGCCAGCCTACTAGAGGGATAGGTAGGTGTGAACCCAGTACCCATAAATGAGTACTCACCACTATGTGGATTTTCTGTCGAACGTATCCATTGTATTCCCGATGTCAGCACCCACCCGTTGCTAACTCCGGTAGGTCCATTGATTTCGGCCCCGCTGAAGTCAATATGGAGGCCGCTCGCCGCCGCCTGAAACCGCCGCGCCCCCGGCCCCGCATAGCAGAGTGAGGGGATGAGCAGAAGGATGATTAAAAACCTAGTAATTGCGCCCACCGTCGGCCCCCATGGTGTAGGTGCTGGTTGCGTCGCTTTTGAAAACGTAGATGTCGTATTTGCCGTTGACGCTGGTCGCCACCGGAGCCGTGCCGCCGCTCCATTTGATCGTCCCGCCACCGGCCCAGGAGATAGTGTGCGCACCGCCGTATTTGACGGTGACGGTGTACGACTTACCAGCCACCGGAGTGGGGAGGGTAATAGTCACGTTGGCGTTGGTCGTCAGTTCCTGGTCCATGCCGTTCGCCAAATCCACCGTGAATGCGCTGCCAGCGGCGGGGGCGTAGGTGGTGTCTTTGAACTGCTGCCCCGTAATCGTCGTTCCAGTAATCGCCGCAGGAGTGGTGCCGCCGATAGCACCGGGGGAGGGGATGGAGCCAGATGAAATTGCTCCGCTCACGCTGAGGTTGCCTGCGCCGGGGTCGGTGGTGCTGCCGATGGAGACGCCACCGCTGGGGTGGACCCTCATGCGTTCAGTAAGAGTTGTGGTTGTATTAGCTGTTGTACCAAACGTTATATATGTTCCGTTGGCCGTAGCTGACCATTGCTCTCCGGCGTAAGCGTTTATTGTTGCTTTATTCGCAAAAGCTGTCCCGTTATACCCACCGAACGAAAACCCCCCTAGTGCATTATTAATAGGGGTCGCTGTTGGCGATGCCGCCGTACCGTATGCGGCCCTCATTGTTACGTTTGGCACTCCGTTATAGGCATCAATTGTCAAACGTGGCCCTGTGGAATCAGCGCCTATTATGTGGGTGACGGTGCCCGACCCCGGCGCGACTGCCGCAGTTGCATTGGCATTCACAGTTAGTGTCGCGCTAGGCGTCCCCGTGCCAACACCCATCCGATGATTAGTAGTGTCTATAACTATGGCGCTGTCGGCCACAAACCCAGTACCTGCGGAGTCGCGCCCCTGCACCGCACCCGTAACCGTCCCTGCTGGTCCAGTGGCCACCCCGGTCAACTGGCTCCCATCAATAGCAGGAAGCTTGCCGTCGCCGTCCAGTTTCACTATTTGGTTTGCGCCTGTACCACTGTTGAGGGTTAGCACCGGAGTTGTAGATGTATCCGCAACAGATATGTCTGTATTAGCCGAGGTGACGCTGGTAACAGAACCGCCGCCGCCAGAATCGGCTGTTAAAATGTCTGTCCACGATTTACTGTATATGCCGTCCGTAATCTGGTTCCCACCTAAAACAGTCTCTGTTGTTCTCCCGGCGTTATCCCGGAAATTCTTGGTCCCGGTGCTAGCGTCTTGGATTGTTCCAGATGTATTTCCGACCATCAGGTTATTGGTGATATTGATGTTGTTGGAAACCCCTGATGCAATAGTGACTCCGTAAGTTCCGTTACCATTAAGTCCACCGGCACCAGTACCTATTGTTGCTCCGACTATGTTTATGTTGTCAATATCCGCACCGATAGACACGCCTGCTGTTGTATTGCTAGCAATCTCCCCACCAAGTACAGAAACATCACCGCTCACGTTCCCTACAAGCTTTACACCGTTGGCTCCATTCAGTAGCGCGTGCGGGGATGTAAAGTGAATACCGTTAATTGTCCCAGCAGTAGCATCAAGCAACACCCCGTCGCCGCTGCTCGAACTGGCCCATACATTGCTGAACCTGGACCGGTAAACCCCGCCCGTGCTGGTGGGCGC
>Ga0209518_1000238_pt1 | contig 74140 bp, 80 predicted proteins | sample RifGroB1_FD_183993 | JGI IMG/M metagenome (GOLD analysis project Ga0209518, IMG submission 183993) | Groundwater microbial communities from Rifle, Colorado, USA - Groundwater B1 (SPAdes) (version 2) | ecosystem: Environmental > Aquatic > Deep subsurface > Groundwater | place: Rifle, Colorado... | reverse complement strand
CGTAACAAAAATGCTTCAAAAACACCCTGAATTTAGCTTTCGAAATGTGAGAATGTTTGTAATACTTATTTAGATTGATTAATGAAGACATTGCGGCTTATTATACCGCTTTAAGTTTACTAGCCCCTTGGGATTTAACCCACGTCGCTCATGTTGAGTTTCTGAGAGCATGCAAGAATTTGGGAAACCCACTTGTGGTCGGGGTAAGAGTGCCAAATCAAAAACCCGGTAGACCGATCATGACAGCAGAAGAAAGGGTTGGAGTAATTGCTGAGTTTGAGAGTGTTGATTATGTCTTTACAGACGAAACGGGATACACAAAAGATTTAATCAACAGAATCAGACCAAAAACAGTAATATTTTCTACTGGTGAGACTCCTTCTCCTCAAAAACAGGCAGAAATGAATTTACTCGTTCAGGCATTCCCTGAGTTGAAAATTTCTCATATTCCCCGTCAACGAGATGATATTTCAACTACCGAAATTATTGAAAGAATCTTAGGCCCTGCTCCAATTTTGCAAGGAGAACCTATTGAATTGGGGAACATCAAAAAAGAGCTATTTGCTTATTCTGAAAGGTCGAATGCTGAACAGAAGAATGCTGCGTTTTTAGTAAACGATCTCGGACTCGTCATTTCCAAAGGAGTAAATTATCATCCAGAAGCTAAGGGCACAGTGATATTCTCGAATGAGCAAACGCATGAGTTTAAAGAGCAAAAGCCCAGGCCAACGCATGCGGAAGTTGATTGTATCGTTCGTTTTATACGTGAGGGGGGGAGAAGTTTTAAAGGTTTTAGCTTATATACCTCAACTATGCCCTGCGCTGGGTGTGCTGAGCAAATAGTCAGATATGGAATTCCTAAGCTGGTGTATTTTAAAGACTTTGACAATAACTACGGCGAACTTATATTAAAAAACGGTGGTGTAATTGTTGAAAGACAAGACAATTAGCGTCAATTTACTCCACATCCCAAGCATCCCATTTTTTATAACAATATGCAGGATTCATGCCAGTAGTTGGACAAAGTTGATATCCCCGATTTTTTCCCAAGCCCACCAAAGAACCCTTGGAAATTGTACGCATGCGTTTTGAATGTCGATAGCTTGGGCGTAGATAACAATGCTATATTTTCCCTTCTTCATCAAGTATACCAGACAGATCCCATCCGCTATAATACGCATATTGCGTCCATAGCTCAGGTGGATAGAGCACTTGCCTTCTAAGCAGGTTGTCGCTGGTTCGAGTCCAGCTGGACGCACTTGGTTGTATCCTTCATCCAGTCGGGGTATAATACCTGCACTTGACCAGCGCAGGCTGGTTTTTCTTTTCTCCCATACCCGCTTGTGCAGTATCAGGGGTGAGATTGGACAATAGAGGAATACTATATGGATATTCGTAATATCGCGATTATTGCGCACGTTGACCACGGTAAAACCACGCTTGTGGATGCCATGCTCAAACAGACGCACACGTTTCGCGACAACCAGGCAGAAATGACTCAGACAACCATTTTGGACTCCGGCGATTTGGAGCGCGAAAAAGGCATTACCATTTTGGCGAAAAATACCGCGGTTCAGTATAAAGACACAAAAATTAATATTATTGATACGCCGGGCCACGCGGATTTTGGCGGCGAGGTTGAGCGGGTACTTAATATGGCCGATGGCGCATTGTTGGTTGTTGATGCGGCCGAAGGTCCCCTTCCCCAGACAAAGTTTGTTCTGCAAAAAGCCATTGAAAATGGATTACGGTTGATTGTGGTGATCAACAAAATTGAGAAAAAACTGGCTGACCCAGAAAAAACATTGACGCAAGTTGAAGACGTATTTTTGCACGTTGCCACACATGAAAAACACTTGAAGTTTGACATTATCTATGCAGTTGGACGGACTGGAAAAGCGTGGAGTCACCGACCAACGCAGGCAGAAATTGAAGCGCCAGGAACGCTCGAACCGCTGTTTGAAAAAATCTTGGACGTTGTGCCTTCCGCGCGTGGGGATGATGAGGCGCCGTTCCAACTCGTGATCTCTACGCTCGAGCGCAACGCGTATCTTGGCAAGCTGTGCATTGGGCGTGTCACCCGTGGTTCTGTGCGCGTTGGCGAGCAGGTTGCGCTCATTACACCGGAAAAAAGCTTTGGCAGTTACCGTATTGAAAAGTTGTTTGTGTCCAAAGGGCTTGAAAAAGTTCCGGTGGATCGCGTGATCAGTGGCGATATCGTCGCGGTCGCGGGCATTAAAGAGTTGAGTATTGGGATGACGTTGACCGCACCATCCACACAAGAAGCACTGCCAACGATTTCGGTCACCGAGCCTACATTAAAAATTACGATTGGTCCAAATACATCACCGTACGCTGGCCGTGAAGGAAAGTTTGTTACGTCGCGCCAGCTCCGCGAACGGCTTTTGCAGGAAAAAGAAACAAATCTTGGACTGCGGATTGATGAACAAATCGACGGTGTTGGTTTTGTTGTATCCGGTCGCGGTGAGTTACACTTGGCTGTACTGATTGAAACGATGCGCCGCGAAGGATACGAAATGGAAGTATCTAAACCACAAGTTATTTTAAAAGACGTTGGCGGTGTGAAAAGCGAGCCGTTTGATGAAGTGACGATTGATATTCCCGATGAGTTTGTCGGCGTGATTACCGGTGAGTTTGGTCGCCGCCGCGCCGTGGTAACCGAAATGACGCCGAACGGCCGTGGCGAAACCCGTATCGTGTTGGAAATTTCTGAGCGCAACTTATTGGGCGCCCGCACATCTATGTTGACTGAAACGCGTGGAACACTGCAGATGAGTTCTTCGTTTATTGGGTACCGCCCTCTGGTTGCCGAGTTTGACCGTAAGCGCAGCGGTGCTCTGGTGGCCTCTGAGACCGGCATGAGCGCCAGTTTTGGCCTCGAGAACGCCCAAGAGCGTGGTTTATTGTTCATTGGGTCCGGCGAGGTGACGTACCAAGGCATGGTTGTTGGCATGAACGCGCGGGACACCGACATGTGGGTCAACGTGAACAAGGTCAAGCCAAGCTCCAACGTCCGTAGTGCGAATAAAGACATGATGGTGAAGTTGACGCCTCCGACCCGCTACTCATTGGAACAAAGTCTGGACTTTTTGAATGATGATGAGCTATTGGAAGTAGTACCAAGTGCCTTGCGGTTGCGCAAGCGTTGGCTTACCCCGGAAGCTGAGTCGCGCGCGAAAAAAGGATTGAAGGCATAAAAAAAGCCTCACCGACCGGCGAAGCTTTTTATTGAAGGGATTTTTGTCCCCCTGACCTGATACTCCAGTGTGCATATATTCTCACATTCTCTAAAAAAAATCAAGAGTTGTGTTTGTGTGGCGGAGGAGAGGGGACTCGAACCCCAGCTCTTTCAAGCCACATGAAGTATCAGATCAGTCCGCCAACCTCGGCAGTTTCCCCTCCTCCCAGGAGTACTGGAAATGTGCCACATCTTTTATGGTACGAATGAAACCTTACAAACAGCGTACGAAAAGGAAACTGCGCTTATTTTGAAACACCCCGCCTAGTTCAAATCATGATAAAATACGGGTGTTGGTGGCCATAGCTTAGTTGGTTTAAAGCGCTGCTCTGTGAAAGCAGAGATCGCGGGTTCGAGTCCCGTTGGCCACCCACCCCAAGTTTTCTTCGAATGTTGAATCCCAAGTGAAGAAATAGTATGATTTAACGATCTATTTAAATGAAAGGGAGAGATTATGCACGAAACAATACCGGAAGTTGATTTTTGAAAACGGGTTTTTATATAGGATAAGAAGGGAAAGTGAGTTGGGAAAACTTTCTTCCATAGAATTAGCAGAGGTTATTAAGCAATATGCCATTCCCGTAATTGAATTGTTGGGCGGGCCAAGATTTTCAAACATCTCCGCGATCATTGATTGGGAAATAGGACATAAAAAGCAAGTTTCTTTGTAAATAGCCGCAGAATACTAGTGAAAACTTTCAAGACTTGTGTGCCCCACATCTACTCATCATACCTTTGACCGCTTGTATTGTTCGGCCTGGTTTACCATCATGGAATTTTGCATTGACTGCATTTGTAATTTCCACATAATCACAGCAACTCTTGCCACGCTTTCTTATCATAGGACGAGTATACTCCGGGCTATTTGCTAGACTGAGAAGATATTCAATTTCTTCTTGTGTCCAGCCAGTTTCTTTCCATCTTAGTTCAGCTAATTTCAGACCATGGGGTCTTAGGAGTTTTCCATGTATTTGTGCAAATTCTTCTCGACTGATAAGTCCTGAAAACGCAATATCACTCGCCACCGGATCTTGCGCATCATATCCTTTAAGAGCATACGTGACCGCATTGATCAATGTGTTGAAAGCGGCATTTGGGTATAGATCCTGGATTTCAAGAAGAGTAATAATCTCTAACACGGTATGTAAACTACGATAAAGTTCGGATAAACGTTCAGGAAACCGTTGAGTAAGATCTAATCCAATTTGAGGAGCATACTTGCGGGCAGCAAGATTTCCGCTTTCAGTGATCTTCATGGGTTATATTATACGCGATAGATCAATATTAATTCAATATTTTTACCACCTCACTTATCGAAGTGATCTGTCAATAAAAAATCTTACTTGCGCAAGACTATTCCGATTCATTTTTACCATCGCTGTTGTGGTATTTCGATATTTTTCCCATATTTCTTCCCATTCTTTATCAGAGAATGATGCGATTTTTTGAATGATAGAAAGGGGTATGTATTTCATTCTCTCGCGGGATAGTATGCCAGAAATTCTCAGCATCTCTTTGAGTTGTCGGTATTTTGTAGAGCCCGTACTAGAACCGAGTTCTCTCACCATAACTGCTTCTAAGGCCTGTGTCATACCGCCAATCCTATACTAAAATATATAAAAATCAACGATGTAAGACTTCTACTACCTCACTCAATGAAAAAACAGTTGGAATACGCGCATGTTTTTCTTTTGTTTTGCGGTTGATCCATATGGCTTGAACCCCATATGATGCAAGCCCCTCGACAACAGTGAGTTTATCATCAATAACAACCGTGCCTTTTGGAAGTTTTTTCACAACGTCATCGGTGAGTTTTCTTTCATAAATGTGAAGGTAGTCAGGGTGGATGTACCGCATCATGCCGGTTTGATGAAGTTTATTATGCTGAAATTGAATCTCTCCTTCGGAGTAGATACCGAGAATATTTTTTTCACCTAGTGCCTGCAACGCGCTCAATGTATCGGGGTACAACGCTTGGGTATAGTGTGCGGAATTATGCAGAAAGTCATGAAGGATTTTTTCCGGAGCAATATGAAAAGCTTTTCCCAGGTTTGTTGCATAGTCTCGCGTGCGGAACAAAAAATCGTCAGATAAATTATTTGTATACTCATCTTTTCTTTGACGGACAGCCCCGATGGTGGTTTTTGCAAGTCTTGCCAAACTCTTATGCGTTGATTCAATGAACCGATCTGTGTCAAAAAGCGTGCGGTCAATATCGAAAAGAATGGGTCCCGCAATCTTCATGCGTACATTGTATCAGTACCATGGTACAATCCAGACCATTCTATGACAGAAAAGATATATTTATTACGAGAGCCTGATGTGCGAAGACTTGTTGGTCGTCTTCGTCAGTTTTTCAACAATGATGAAGAAAAAACTTTGGCAGCTATTATACAAACACTCGAAGATAATCCCTACGCAACTTTCGCAGAAGTTTTTAGAAAGGTTTCAGAACATAGAGGAAAAGGAAAACCACACGGAAGTGCGATACGGGAAGGAAATTTACCTGCGCTAGCAGCCCCAAGAACGAGCAGAAGAAGTGGAGGGAGATATTAAAGTTACCTACTCTCTTGGCGCCTCTCCGTAAATCGTAATCTCTGTTCCAGGATTATCCGCGTCAGCTTTTCCAGACTTTTTGTCTCCCAAGTTGGGTCCAGTCCAGTAAAAGAGCTGTTCAGCCTCTTCCGTCTTCATATTAATACACCCATGGCTCATGGGATGGCCGAAGTTGCTGTGCCAATACGTTCCGTGCAAACCGAACCCGCGTGATGCGGCAATTTTATCATTGCCAAAATACATCACGAATGGAACGTTTGGAAGGTAGTAGTACGTATGCGCGGCCTTACTTCCTCCCGACATCTTGGTATACCGGTACTTCCCCCATATGCGGAATGTGCCTGTTGGCGTTGGATACCACTTTCCCGAGGAAATGAGAAACTCAAAGACTTTGGTGTTCCCCTCATAGGCGTACAGGGTTTGGTTGGATAGGTTCACCTCGATCCGCTTTGGGAGATCGCTTGATCCGAGCACTTGAGCGAGCTTAGTTTGTTTTGCGGGAAGAGAGGCTACAGTATGGTCGTGGAACGTTCCTTGAGTGTCGTTTTGGTCGTATTCGCCGGTCAAAGAGGCAAGATCAATAGACTGTTGCCCCTGGAATACTGGGGCGTTATTCAACACGACCACAAGGAGGGTAATGATGAAAAACATCGCCACTGGGAAGATCCCACCGAAACGTCTCATAAAACACTACTTTCCAGGCTAAAATGACCTCCTAGATAAGCCTATAATATGGTATAATACCAATTATAGGATAAGGAGCCTGCCCATATGTTTACTGCCTTTGCTCTTACTCTTTTTAGCACGTTTACCATCGCGTTGAAAAGCCCTAATTTTGTGGACCTTTCTATACCTCCGGTGGTGACGCAGCGTGTTCTTGCCCAGCGCCAGTTTTCTTTGGAAAATCGGTATGCAGTCGCGAGCGTCAACGAAGTGTTCAAAAAGAACATTTTGTTGAACTTGGCATATCTCAATAAGACGGTTGTCCAAAAGAAGGACATTGATTGGAACCGCATTGAGCAAACTACGAATTTTTCATTCACCCTCAAACCTGGCGAAGTGTTTGCGTATCACGATCACGTCTTGCCGGAGTACAACGGCAAGGTTGCGGTTACAACCAATGCCCATTTTGCTTCACAGGAAGGATTTGTTTCCGATGGCTACCTATTTGGTGACGGCGTGTGTCATTTAGCCTCACTCATCAACTGGGCTGCCCAGGATGCGGGGCTTGAAGTTCTTGTAACAAAGAACCATAACTTTGCGGCGATTCCTGACGTTCCAAAACAGTATGGCGTGTCCATTTACACGAACGTGGCGGACAAAAATTCAGGAACACGGAATAATCTATACATTACAAATAACCGAAACCATGACGTGGTGTTTCATTTTGAGTACACAGAAGACCGCACACTCAACGTGTTTGTAACGGAAGACACAGCATCGTCTAGGGTTATGATCGCGCAGACTTTATTTTAAGCGACCACCACAACGCAATCCGCATCACGATCACAATCGTCATGAACGCAAGCACGAGAAGGCTTGTTGACGGGGGCGTTTTCATTCCACCGGTGTACCATCGGATAATATAGACAGACTTCAATAGATAGACGTGAGCGAAAATCAGTAGAACAGCAATATACCCAGTCCGCAGAATCTTCCGCCACGCTTTACCACCAAGCACATTTGCCGCGTATTGATTGGACACGAACGCCATGCATGCAAATATACCAACCGCAAGCGCGCCAGTCAGCGCGGGCCACATCTTTCCCTGTTGCCACATCGCAAACGTGAATAACTTTTGCACAGTGGAAAACGACAATCCGATATGGACCAATCCAAACGCCAAGCCCATCAACCCCAATTGCTTACGGTACACAATTTTTGTATCAACAAAGTTCCAAAAATAACACAAACTACTTAATAGCATGGAAAGACCAATCAGGATAATCGAAGTGTCAGCGACTGCTTTATTGAGTGGATTCGGTGTTTTAAGCCAAGTGATGTACCAATAGGAGAGGGCAAAAAGCACGAGGCCTAAAATCAACGTCCGCACATAGAGCTGAAACTCGGACACGGGTCCAACTCTTTTTACTACCTGGTTGTGCCATTTGTCATACAACATAGATATATCCACTATAGCAGAAATATTTTTTGTTTTTCAAGTTTCTTGTTTCCTCAGGTTACGCGTACTCCCCAAACACGGCTTTCAGTGAAACGTGTGTTGGAAATTGTTGAACAAGCGGTTTATCTGAGAGCTGTTGTAGTTGTTTGTGATATGGCACCGCGTCTGGATTTTCATAGAACAACCCAATGGGCAACCGGTCTTCCTGATTTGAAAGCGCCCACGCTTTTGCCGGATCATTCGATAGATACCCCTCGCTTTCCAGTTTGTAGATTTTTTGCTGAAACCACTGGTGTGTATTGAGTTTATTAAACGTTACACACGGCTGAAACACGTCGAGCAACGAAAATCCAGTGTGCATGATCGCTTTTTTAATCATTTCGGTTGTGTAGAGAATATCGCCGGCGTAGCTCCGGCCGATCCAGCTGGCTTGCGCGGAGAGCGCGAGCGCGACGGGATTCACGGGGTTTTCGATAAGTCCATTTGGCGTTGAAGAAGTTTTAACTCCCTTGGTTGTTGTGGGCGATGCTTGCCCTTTGGTAAGTCCGTATGTTTGATTGTTGTGCACAAGCAAAGTGATGTCATGGTTTCCGCGGCATGCCGCAATAAAATGGCCCATCCCTTCCCCGTAGATTCCTCCGTCTCCGCCGATCACCAACACTTTGAGACCGTGGTTTGCCATTTTAATTCCCTCGGCGATGGGAACAGACCGCCCGTGCAGTGAGTGAAACCCGTACACGCGCAGAAAATCTGCCATGTTTCCGCTGCACCCAATATCGAACACAATCACGAGCTGCTCTTCGGGAATAGCGAGTTCCGTGAGCGCTTTTTTGATTGCACCCCAAATGCCAAAGTCACCGCATCCCGGGCACCACGTGGGGAAGATTGACGTGTGAAGTGAGATATCGCTTAGCGTGTTCATAAAGTTTTTGTTTCCTTTTTCTGATTTTCGACCCAATCAACAATGTCTTCGGCAAAGAATGGCCGCCCATCATACCGGTTGATCCGTTCGCGCATTGTGATGCCGGTTTGTTCGCGGATGTACATCTCGCATTGACGCGTTGCGTTTCCCTCGATCATAACCAACCGTTTCGCGCGTTTTGCGAGTTCAGCAAACGCATCTGCGGGAAATGGCATGAGACCGTGAAGGTGGATGGCGTTCGCGGTGTTTGGGTGTGTTGTATTGAGTTGGCGAAGAACTTCTTGAATGACAAGTTTTGTTGAACCCCACTCAACAAATGTGATCTCAGCGTCTTGTGGGCCAAGAAGTTGAGGTTTTGGAATGAATGGGAGGATCGCGTCAATTTTCCGCAGGCGTTTCTCTACCATAGCTTTTGTCATTGCACCATCTTCGGTCGCGTATCCATGCTCATCGTGTTCATACGAGTTTGTAAGTTGCAAGCCGTGCGGTTGGCCCGGGAGCGAGCGGGGCGAAAATCCCTCCGGCGTTACGGCAAACCGTTTGTATGAATTGTCTTCGGGCAATGTTTCTTGGGCGAGCGAGTACCGTGTGTTTGTCCAGTCTTCTGCTGGCCGAACGATGCTTTGTGCCGACTCCAACACATATTTATCTCCCAAAATAAACACCTGCGTGTGAAATTTTTCAGCAAGGACAAACGCTAACCGCGCGATAGAAAAACACTCCTCTATATCGCCTGGGGCGAGAACGACTTTTGGGAACTCCCCGTGTCCGGCACGCATCACAAACTGTAAATCGGCTTGGCACGTCCACGTTGGAAGGCCCGTTGCCGGACCCGGACGCTGTCCTTCCACAACAACAAGTGGCGTTTCCGCGATTCCCGCGAGTGATACCGCTTCAACCATGAGCGCGAATCCACCGCCGGACGTTCCCACCATGGCCCGGACGCCAGCGTATGAAGCGCCAATAGCTTGGTTGATGGCTGAAATTTCATCTTCCGCGTGTTTTACAACCAACGGAAACCGCGTCTCGTTTTCGGCCATAAAATGGAGAATGGATGAGGTTGGTGTCATGGGATATGCGGCATAGAACTGTACGCCGGCTGCCAGCGCACCCAGCCCAATTGCATCATTTCCAGAAAGAAGGATTTGATTGTTTGGGTGTGGAGCAATGGTTTCGGCGCGCGCAAGGCCTTGTTCTTTTGTATAGGCGTATCCTTTTTCCGCGGCGGATTCGTCTTTTGCAACAACAGCTTCACCTTTTTTGTGGAACGCATCTTTAATCACGTCTTTGAGCACGGCAAGGTCAAGTCCGAGGAGCGCGCACGAAGCGCCAAGAGCAACCATATTTTCCGCAAGACTGGAACCAGTGGTTTCGAGCGAAATCGCATGCATGGGCAAATCAAAAATCGTACTTGAAAGCGCATATTTTTCCCAGTTCAGTTTAGTATTTTTTTTATCAACGATAATCACCGTTTTTTTGGTGAACTCATCCAGGTGGAGCGCGATAGCATCTTCATTGAGCGCGACCATCACATCAAGAAGTTTTTGCTGGCAGCTTACGGGATTTGTTGAGGCGCTGACCTGCATGGTGTTGTGCCCGCCACGGATCAGCGAAGGGTACTCCCCGTACGCGAAACTCCAGAGGCCGTGCCGGATACACGTTTTCGCGAAAATCGTACCGGTTACGGCGATTCCTTCACCCGCTTGTCCTGCAACTTTCCAGTTCATATGTGTATGGTATAGGAGTTACGCACATCAACACAAGCAGGATGTTGCGCAGTCCAGAGGGGCTGTGAGCCGCCGACAAAATAATGGGAGGAATGTCCTCTCTCTTCTTGAGGCGGCGAGCGCAATCCCGCCCCTAGCGGGATGTCCCGATGGGCTGCGTAACTCCTGCATGTTATCCTCGTTTCATGTCGGCAACAATGGCGCCGTTTTCCGTAATAAATAATGGGTTGATTTCAAGCTCGGTAAGTTTGTTTGTTTCTAGCGCGCAGTGTTGAAGTGTATTAATCGTTTCAACGAGCGCATGTGTTTGTTCTTTGGTGAGAAGCGATGCGAGTTTTGTTTGCGAAAGTGTGTAGGCAATCACCGTTTTTTGCGCGGGAAGGAAAAAATACCTACGGTCGGCGAGTGTATCACTCAAGCTTCCTCCTAGACCAACCGCGCAGTACCATCCAAACTGCGGATCACGGATCATACCCACAAGCGCCTCGTGCGCGTTTGTGATTGTTTCTTGAAACACAACGGGAGCGTTCCACTGTTTGAGATGGTTATACGCGACGCGCGCGTACCCAAGATCGTGAATATCCGCGATGACCGCCCCAAGTTTTGCTTTGTGTTTGAGTGCAAGATCGGTTGTTTTTGCAACGAGGGGAAAAGAAAGGGTTTCAAGTTCGGAAAAATCTTTTTCATCAGAAATAAGAACTTGTTTGGGAAAACGCAGACCGTACGATTCCAACACAGTTTGAAGATCAGAAAATGTTTCAGGATACGTGTGTGTGGTTTTTGTTGGTTGTGCGGATGATGAAAGAGATAAAACGGCATATGGCAGTGTTTTTTCCATGTTTCGTTGTGCCTGGACAAGCGCTTTCATCGTTTCAACAACTTCGTTTGGATACTCGGTCACAACAACACCCGCGTTCCGGAGTTTTTCCCTGTATGGTTCAAGTTGATCGCCGCCGGTGAGGCACGCGATCACCAACCGTTTCCCCCGGGGTTTCATCAACACCTTTGTTATGCCATCCATATCTGTAATTGACTGCTGAGTCACAATGCACGCGAGCGCGTCAATATTGAGATCGTGTGAGAGGATGGTGAGCGCTTGGTCAAACATTTCGGGTGTTGCATCGCCAAGTAAATCAAGTGGGTTGGCTAGGCGGAGTGTCGGAAACTGTTCGGTAAGCGTGCTGGCTGTTTTTGATGAAAGAGATACGAGAGGCACTTCTGCCTGAACCGCTTCGTCAACGAGAACAACCGATGGGCCGCCTGCATTTGTAACAACCATAAGATGTTCGGGAAGAAACGCTGATTTTGCAGACGCGATGCTTGCGCGGACGAGCTGTTCGAACGTTTCGACCATCACAATACCTGCCTGTTGTGCCGCATCGCGCAAAAGCGCTTGGGGGGTCGCAAGCGCCGCGGTGTGGGAAACGGCCGCAGAAATTCCACATTCAGTTGTTCCGCCTTTGAGCAAAAAGATAGGTTTTGATTTCACAATACGCGATGCCAGCGAAAGCAACACTGGAATATTGCGGAACGACTCCATGTAGAGCACAATCACGCGCGTATGATGGTCTTTGGCTGCGTGTTCAAGCAAGGAAAGCTCGTCTATGCCCGCCCGATTTCCTAAACTCACCGCAAACGATACTCCAGTTTTTGCGGATGCATACGCTTGAAATAACGCACTGAGCATTGCCCCAGACTGGCTGATTACCGCGATAGGGCCTGGAGTGACATCGTCTGCGCCAAAACTCGCGTAGATATTGTCAAACGGAGCGATGTATCCCATCGTGTTTGGCCCAAGTAAAAGAATGTTCGCTTGTGAAAGTTTTTGAGTGATCCGGTCTTGCACCTCTTTTCCATTTTTACCGTTTTCCGCGAATCCGGAAGTAATAATAATCACTGCTTTGACATGTGTTTGGATGCACTCGTCCACGATAGACTCAACGACAGTGGATGGAACTGCGATGATCGCAATATCAGCAGGATGCGGGAGTTCTTTAAGAGAGACAAACGTGCGAAGCCCCAACAGTGTTGACGCGTGCGGATTAATGGGAAACAACTCGAGATCGGAGTTTTTTTGCAGGCTTTTAAGAATGTGATGTCCAACTTTTTTTTGATCGCGCGAGGCGCCAATCACCGCAATACTGCGGCACTGGAATAGGGCAGAAATATCCATACACCCAGTGTACCATGTGAAGATGATATGATGAGGTGTATGAAGTATGTGGCCCGCCTCCAAATTTCCAGATATGTGTATGTGTTTATCGCAGCACTTCTCATTGTTCTTCCAGTGAGTGGTTATGTGATGCAGTGGACGGGGCAAAAATTGACGGCACTTCGTACGCGTGAAACAGAACTTCATGCAACGCTTTCTCAAACTCAAGAAGAACTCGATCGTCTAAAGAGTGAAGATCCGCGTAAAACTAACCAAGTTCTAAAACAGGAAATTCTTGACCTTAAAAAAACGTTTGTGGCGGCGATTAATGTATATGAGGATTTAGTCAAACTGCGTGAGAGCACACCAAAAACGAGTGCGCTAGATAGTCTTTTTGCTTCGGCGTTGACATATTTGGCAAAAGAAAACGTTGCTTCCGCGGACGCAACACTGAAAAAATTAGCGGATGGAATAAAAACGGAAACGACAAAACTCGCCGTGGCGGTGGTGATTCCAGCAAATGTTCCTGAAAGCAATGCTCCACCAAGCTCCGGGTATAAACGGCAGAAAGTTGTTGTGGATGGCACCGGTTTTTTGGTTGATATTGTTGCCGCTGATCTTAACAGTACAAAAGTCATTATTGATACGGCATCTGACAACACGTGCGCGAATAACTGTCCGGTACTGCCACTCGCGGAGTACGCGGCACGAAGCGGCGCGTATGCCGGCATTAATGGCACCTACTTCTGCCCAGAAACATATCCAACCTGCGCGGACAAAAAAAACTCGTTTGACGTGCTCGTGATGAATAAAAATAAAGTGTACTTTAACTCAGATAATAATGTGTACAGCACCGTGCCGGCCGTTGTTTTTTCTGGAAACTCGATGCGATTGTATGCACAATCTCTACAATGGGGGCGTGATACCGGTGTTGACGCGGTTATTGCCAACCGTCCCCTTTTGGTCCAGGACGGGAACGTGATGTTCGGTGGAAACGATGATGCAAAAGAATCGCTTCGGGGGAACCGGAGTTTTGTAGGTGGAAGCGGAAACATGGGATACATCGGAGTTGTTCACGGGGCGACGGTTGCCGAATCCGCAAAGACGCTACAGGCGTTGGGAATCCGAAATGCAATTAACTTAGATAGTGGTGGGTCTACTGCGTTGTGGGCTGGCGGATACAAAGCTGGTCCGGGAAGAAACTTGCCGAATGTTGTGTTGTTTATACGGAAGTAGTGAAGAGTCAAAATTAACGGTCGAAAGAAAATAGAATATCGGGAAACGCTTGGGTAAAAGAAACAACATCTTTTTTCACGTCTTTTCCCTTCATTGATTGATCCATGAGTTTTGCGACCGTTTGCATGTCTTTTTCCTTCATTCCCCGCCTGGTAAGTTCTTGTGTTCCAATGCGGATAAAAAGCCGGTGCCCCAAAACATTGTCAAAATTTGTGGAGATGTTGTTTTGTAAAAGGTGTTTATACAAGAGGAGCCGCTCTCCTTTATCATCAATGAATATGTGTGCCTGATGGTTTTCAGAATATCTTCCCGTGTTGGACTTGCGGACATTATATCCAAGTTTTACGAATGCTTCCGCAATGGCGTTTGAGTTTTTAATGACCTGTTCTGCATACTCTTTTCCAAATGCTTCGAGTTCAAGCAAAGTAATCGCTAACATAATCATGTGATGGGTGTGTGGGCTCGAATATAAACATCCATTAATGATTTTGTTTGCCTTATCAGCAAGTTCTTGATCGCAGAATGCAATCATCCCTTTTTGTGGCCCTGGCAATGTTTTATGCGTATTTGCGCACACAACGCTTGCGCCTTCTTTTAATGGAGCTTGGAACTGTTGGCCCATAATAAGGCCCATTGTGTGACTTGCATCATAAATAATAAGCGCCTTTGGCCCCACCGCCTCGCGCAATTCTCGCAGGTTATGTGGATTAATATAGTATGAAACATCAAGATAAATTGCTTTCGCTTTTGTTTTTCGGAATGTTTTTGCAGTTTCTTGAACATCAAATCGCAAGTGTTCAAGATCATACGAAACAAACGCGTGTTTTCTTCCCACTCTTGCCAAGATTCCTTCGGTGGCAAAATGGCCACCGTGATCGTGATGAACGGTAAGAACAGTGTCCCCAGGTTCTGTGGTCGAAAGGATGGCGCACATCATTGCGTGCACGCCGGACAAACAATGTAAATTAACAGCAACTGCTCCCAACATGCGCTTCGCCGCTTCTTCACCTTTTTCAATGAGCGCATGTGTGGAAGGAAGTCCCAACGCGGTAAACACGCCAAAATCTGCGACATTGTCTTTGCTTGCACCAAAATAATATCGTTCAGAAAGTTTTGTTCCTAGAAATTGGCTTGCTGTATGCGAAAGCTGTGCCTCATTTGCCGTGAGATGTAAAAACTCGGCATTCCGATGTTCTTCTTCATGAATCGCTTTGATATATGAAGAAATATCCATGTTACGTTCCTTCTTGCCAACTTGAAAGGTAGTTCTTCTGCTCTTTTGTTAACACATCGAGTCCCGCACCAACCGCTTTCAGCTTGAGCCGTGCAATTTCTTTATCCATATCCTCGGGAATCCGGTAGACCTGCACATTGAGTTTCCCTTTGTTTTTTGCAAAGAACTCAGCCGCGAGTGCTTGGTTGGCAAACGACATATCCATCACTTCGGCGGGATGTCCTTCGGCCGCGACCAAGTTGATCAACCGGCCCTCACCGAGCACAAACAACTTTTTGCCGTTTTTGAGCGTAAACTCTTCGACAAAGTTCCGCACAACACGGCGGGATTTTGCGGCTTTTTCTAACGCATCAAGTTCAAGTTCGACATTAAAGTGGCCGGAGTTTGAAATCATTGCGCCGTCTTTCATCCTCTGCATATTTTTGAATGAAATAACATGTTTGTTTCCGGTCACCGTCACAAACAAGTCCCCGATTTTGGCTGCGTCTTGAATCTTCATAACTTGGAAACCATCCATCACCGCTTCAAGCGCACGCACTGGATCAACTTCAACAACCACAACTTTTGCGCCCATACCACTTGCGCGCATCGCAAGTCCGTGTCCGCACCAGCCGTACCCGCTAATGACAATGATTTTTCCCGCTAATAAAATATTTGTCGCGCGGATAATACCATCAAGCGTAGACTGTCCCGTGCCATACCGGTTATCAAACAAGTGTTTTGTATCACTATCATTCACCGCGAGCACCGGGATTTTGAGCGCGCCATCTTTTTGCATTGCTTTCAACCGGATCACACCGGTTGTCGTTTCTTCACTGGAACCAATAAGCTCTTTAAGCTGGCCTTTGCGTTCTTTATGCAGAAGCGACACGAGATCCGCGCCGTCATCCATCGTAATGTTGGGATGTGTGTCGAGCACCGCGTTCATGTGTTTATAGTACGTTTTTGTATCTTCGCCTTTAATTGCATACGTAGGAATATCGAAATCTTTTACGAGCGACGCGGCAACATCGTCTTGTGTGGAAAGCGGGTTGCTCGCACACAGTGAAACTTTTGCGCCGCCAGCCTTTAGCGCGATCATCAAGTTTGCAGTTGAGTCAGTGACGTGCAAACACGCGGCAAGCGTCAGGCCCTTCAACGGTTTTTCTTTTTCAAATCTTTTTTGCAAAAGTTGAAGCACGGGCATCGATGTTTTTGCCCACTCAATACGCAGCTTTCCTTGTTTAGCAAGCGCAAGGTCTTTTACATCGTACAATACGTTTGGCATAGCTTCTCCTTTATATGTGGTGTGTTAAGTAAGTGACAACACCTGATTGTAGTTGTCTTTGTACCGTTTTTCAAATGCAGGTTTTGTAAACGAATGTGTGATCGTTCCATATTTTTCAACGGTGTATACGGCAGCAATAGATCCCATCTGCCCGCACGTTTGAAGATCAAACGTGCGCAAGTAGCCAGCAACAAATCCTCCACGATACGCATCACCCGCGCCGGTTGGATCAATCACGGCCTTTGCCTTTGCCGGGGCAATTTTAATAGTTTTTCCATGTGACTCAACTCGTGAACCTTTGCTTCCCAGTGTTGTGATAACGATAGGAACCATTTTTAAAAGTTGCGCGCGCGAAATGTTTAACCGTTTTTCCGTGAGCGCGATTTCGTAGTCGTTGCCGATAAATATTTCCGCGTGTGTGATACCATCGCGTAACTCATCAATCGGCAGTTCGCCGATTTGAAACGCGGGATCGTATAAATACCGCATTTTTTTTGCAACACACTGTTTGACGTAAGAAGCAAGTGCTAGCGGAGTATTTGATGCAATGACAACAAAATTCGCTTTTGGTAATAAAAGTGTGTGGGCGTACTTCATAGCGCCAAGGTAAAACGAACCGATTTGATTGTCTTCCATGTCGGTTGTAACAAAGTAAGCGCCTGTATCGACATCTCGAAATGTGCGGATGCCAGAAGTATCTATTCCATTTTTCTTTAAAAAGGCCATATATTTTGTAAAATCTTTTCCTCCCGGGGCAATCAAAATGGGATCAAGGCCAAGCAACTTTGTTGTATACGCAACATTCCCGCCCGTTCCACCAAACTGTTTTTTTAATGTGTTTACTAAAAAACCGAGAGAAAGCTGGTGGATTTTGTCCGGCATAATGCGGTCCACAAACTTGCCGGGGAAATTCATAATGTAATCGTATCCAAGAGTGCCCGTCACAATGGGAGAAAGTTTTGCGGTTGGCATGGTGGCATCATAACATACCAGCAAAGCAGAAAAATAGACTACATCACCAGTGTAAAGAGGTAGACAAACAATACGCCAAACAACGTCATCAAAATTGTTTTAATAGACGAATCTTTGCTGTGTGCCTCCGGAAGAATGTCAGATGTTCCAAGGTATAACAGAAGGCCGGCAAAACTTCCAAGGTAAAGGAGCAAAAGTTGTTGTGGAAGATAAAAAAAGAGTGTCGAAACTGCTCCAACCAACGGCGCAGCGGCATCTAAAATAATAAATTTGAATGCCTTTTTTGATGAGTTTCCGTGCAACAGCATAAGTGAGCCCGTATTTAAACCATCAGAAAAATCGTGCGCGATCACGGCAAGTCCAACAAATACTCCAAGCGCGGGGGAAATCTGAAATCCTAGTCCAATCCCAACGCCGTCTAAAAAGGAGTGAAGTATTAACGCGACTGCGGATAACATACCAACGGTTGGGTGGCGGTGTTTTTCATACGAACCTTCCTGCGCGTGGTGAATAAGGACGAGTTTTTCCAAAAGATGAAATACAAGAAATCCAATGACAAATGCGATCATTGGAATGCGGAAAGGCGTATTGGTTTTCTGCGCGAGATCAACCATTTCTGGAAAAAGATCAAACGCGACGACGGCAAGAATAACGCCGGCGGTAAATGCCAAAATCTTATGCAGTTTATCCTTATACCGGAGACTGATGAGTCCGCCAACAAGTGTTGATGCAAATGTGAGGAGTGCGAGCAAGAAAAACAACATAAAAAGATTGTATCATCATGCCACTTGCAAAAAAAGAATAGAGTGTGAAACAATGTGCGGTATTCATGCGGGAACAACTAGAAAAAGAGTTACAAAAGTTAGCAAAACAGCGCGTACAATTTTCACGATTTTTTATTAGTGCGAATGATCATGCGCTGGGTGCAAACATGCGTTTTAATGGAGAACTCCCCTGCCCTCTCCCGGAGACGTATGACGAAGATACTCGGGAAGAACATGATGTTTGGGCGTGTGGTATGTACTCTATATTCACCATTTTGCGGTACTTTAGGCTTCCGGTAACACTTTCCGAAGTGATGGAGCGCACAAAAGAATATGGTGCTGACCACGAGGGAACTCCGGAGCATACGACGATTGATACATATGCCCATTTTGGTATAACAGCGGTTCCTGTTCGTGTTTCTTCAATTCAAGAAATCAAAGCGTACACAGATCAGGGATGCGTATTTGTCGCAAACGTCATTGCATTATGGGAAAACCAGATCGCGGATGGAACTCAGTTGGGCGATGGACATTGGTTACCGATTTTTGCCGGTGATAAATACAATAATCTTCTTGTGGGCGATCCAAGTTATCGTTCACCTATGCATAAGGGTCCTACTTTTGGAGCGCGTGTTCTTACGGAAAAGGCGTATTGGAAAATTGCATATGAATTTAATGGCGCGGTGCATCAAGCGGAGCACAGCGTTCTTCCTGGTGCGGAGTGGTATGGCATGGAAGGCATTGCAGTATATCCTCCACACATGAAACCGTATGTTATAAAATGAACAAATATGATTGATTCCGTGCTTTCATCCGATATCTATACTATTGTTTCCTCCATTCCCAAAGGAAAAGTATTGAGTTATGCCGATGTTGCACGGTTATCTGGAAAGTGTGGACCGCGGCAAGTGGGGCGCATTCTTCATCACAATCAGGATAACTCAAAAGTTCCATGCCATCGAGTGGTTCACGAAGACGGAACATTGGCTCCAGCGTTTGCATTTGGCGGCGAAGATGCGCAGAAGAAAAAATTACAGCATGAAGGTGTGCCTTTTCGTGGTGCGCGTGTACATATGCAGAAATCACGGTGGAAAACATCGTTTTCATAATGTTCACACATCAAAAAACGCATTCTCCTCTTTTCAAACTCATGCGTGTGGTGCATACTAACGCCTACCTATGAAGTTCCGCGCGCTCGTCGTTGATGACCAGCCGCATATTGTTTCATTTCTCCGCCCCATACTGGAACGCGAGAAGTACACGGTCGTGCACGCAGCTACTGTTTTTCAAGGAGAAAAGAAACTCCGTTCTGGCCACTACCACGTTGTTATTCTTGACCGCAACTTACCAGATGGTGATGGGTTGGGTCTTTTGCCGCTTATTGCCGAGACTTCTCAGGAAACAAAAACGATTGTGTTGAGCCAGCACGGTGCGGTAGAGCATCGTGTTGAGGGATTAGACAAAGGCGCGGACGAGTATATTCCCAAACCGTTTTCCGTTGAAGAGTTTGTCGCGCGCCTGCACGCGGTTACCCGCAGGAATATCATTAAAAATGATGACATCGTACGGTTTGGAGGCGTTACGATCTATCAGAACAAACACGCGATTCAATGGCGGTCGGTGCGGAGACGGCTTCCGCCGCTCTCATTCAAGTTATTTCTTTTATTTTTACGGAATAAAAACATTGCACTTACCCGCGAACAAATTGCAGTCAAAGTGTGGCCGCTTGATAAATACCCCACGAGTGCAAGCATTGATGTTAGCGTGCGGCGGTTGCGTAAGGACTTAGATGGTTTCCCATTCAAAATTATTACGGAGCACTATGTTGGGTATCGGTTTGTGGATAAAACGTAAAAACATTAAACGGTTAGTGCCCGAGTTTTTTGTTGATGTGTGGGCCTCCCGGTTTTTCCGTACTCTATTTTTTATTGCTGGACTCAGCCATTTTATTGGGGTATTTGTTCCAGAAACCGGTTTTGACGCAGTGTGGTATCACTTGCCTATCACGCAGGTATTATTAAACCGCGGATGGGACAGATTTATTCCAGAACTCTATCAATCTGCAATGCCACATTTGGGATCGTTAGTATTTACATTGCCCTACGCGATGTTTGGAATAGTTGGTGTTAAATTTTTTACGTATCTTCTTGCTTGGTTGATGATTGTATTGATGTACCGTATTGCAAAACCACTGGTTGGAATACGCTATGCGTTGTTTGGATGTCTGATCTTTTTTACGTTTCACACGGTTGGGTGGCAGGCATCGTCAGCATATGTTGATAGTTTGCGTACGGTGTTTGAGTTAGCCGCGGTAAGTTTGATCATGGAAAACAAACGTGTTTCTCCCGTGTCTGCGGGAATTTTTCTTGGATTGGCGCTTTCAACAAAACTACTCGCATTTCTCGCGCTTCCCGCGTTTTTTCTGTTTACGGTTCTACGGAAACATATGCGATTTGCGGTCATCATGTGTGCGATTGCAGTTTTAACGGTTACCCCGTGGCTCGTGCAAAGTTATATATGGACAGGAAATCCAATCTATCCGCTTTTTCAATCGTCTTTGGGAATAGATCAGGTGACACATCTTGGATACGGAACTGTGTTGAGTTGGCTGACACACCAGATTTTAATGATTCCGCTTCTGCCAATTGTTATGAGTGTGCAGTGGGGTGACTGGACGTCGCCGATATTTATAGTAGGAGCTCTTTCTGCGATATATGTCAAAAAAGAAGTGTGGAAAAAACACCGCGATCTATTGGCATTTGTTTTCGTTTTCATGATTTCTTGGCTTTTGTTCCCTCCGCTTTCCGTGCGATACGCACTCACAGGGTTTGTAATGGCGATCGTTGTGTGTTTGCTTGTATTCAAGAATCTTCCGCAAAAGTTTCACACACTCCGCCACATTTTTATTGTGATCTGTTGGCTTGGCATCGCATTTAACTTGGTGTACCGATTTGGCGCGAACGTCAAACAACTCGAACTCTTAACAGGAGAAATTTCCCATCAAACATATCTCGATCAGCGCAGCCAAGGAGTTGCGAAAGGCCCGATGGAAAAATGGTACTCAGGATATTGGGCAAGATATGGAAAATAGTTTCCTTTTTTCAAAGGGGGGTTTGCACGCGCGGAGGCCTGTGCTATAGTCGGACACATGGATACCACACAAACGCTTTCTTCTGCTCCCGTACAAGAATCTCAACATGATGTCGCAACGCTCCAAGCCCTGATTGAACGCCAAATTGAACGGCTCGATGCTGTCCGGCAGCAAATCCGGACGCATACAGACAGCATGAAGAGTATTTTTGAGAACGACACCGAGTTGGCAGAAAATGAAACGCAAGTGCAGGAAGTTTCAAAAAAATCCAAAGCACGCAAAAAAACATTGACCGAAGCTCCCGAGTTCCGTGAACTACGCGCAAAATCAGCAGAGCTCAAGGATGAAGTTAAAGAACTTCAAGAATCGTTGAACTCCTATCTTCTCACCTACTATCAGCAAACCGGCGTTAAAACAGTGGATTTGGGCGCCGGCGGACAGCGAGAGTTTAAAGTGATTGCAAAACTCCTGCCAAAGAAAGGGGATAAAGAAGAATGACAACACCACAGTACCTTGATGACGCGTTTGAAAAAGAGTGCGAAGAACTCTTAAAAGTTTTTCTAAAAAAACATAAAGACTACGGTAAGGGAAATATTTTGGAAATTGGTGAGCTTGGAATCTCGTTCCGCATTGCAGAAAAGGTGAGTCGGTTAAAGAACTTGTTGGCAAAAACAGGCAAGCCAGAGAATGAATCACTTGACGATACGTGGACCGATATCGCGGTGTACGCGGTGATCGCAAAATTATTCAGAAAAAAGCAGTTTCAGGACTTGGAAGTGAGAGGATAGATTTTTGTTGATCAGTAAGATTTTTTGATATACACTCTTCTTAAGCCTTTAAAAGGAGAGCGAGATGGGAGTAGGATCAGAATTCATTGAAGGTCTTATCCACACAAGATCAGCGCTTTTTCTGGCGAGGCTTGCAGAAAAAGTAACTCGTCAAAAAGAAAAAAAAGCATCGTTGATTGTAGATCAGTTGATTAATGATTTAAAAAGTAGTAGTTATTTCAACGGATTGGATAATAACTTAAGAAGAGATATTTTTATTAGGGCGATTGAACGATACAGAGAAGAGTATCATACTCTAGACTTTATACCTTGGGAGTCGGAATCATCTCCAGAATACCAAAGGGCAATGACAATGCTCTTAGGGCACTAGTTATGCATTTCTCCCATGACACTTTTTATATTTTTTCCCGCTTCCGCACGGGCACGGATCATTCCGTCCAATTTTCATGTGCGCAACGCCAGGTTTGGCAACACTTCCGCCTTTTGCCTTTGACATCGCCGCGGCTAAGTCAGACAACGAGCCCTTCGTAGACGCCGGCGCTTTCAGTCCCTGTTCGGCTTTTTGTGCTTCTTGCGCGATAGAGCCCGCAAATACCTCTTCTTTTACCTCAACCGCCTGCTGAAGCGGCTGATTGGCGGCTGCCCGCTGTTCCGGTGAAACGTTCAATGGTTGGATGCGGAAAACCCGGTGGGCAACTGCATCGTCAATACGACCCATCAAGGCCTCAAACATCTCAAACGCCTCCTTTTTATACGCCGACAACACCGTTTGTTTGTCACCGCGTAGCCAAATACCTTCGCGCAGGGTATCCATATTATCCAAGTGATCCATCCAGTGCTCGTCAATCGTGGTGAGCATGACGTACCGTTCCATGTCGCGGGCAACCTGGTCGCCAAACTCTTTTTCGCGTTGAGCGTAAATATCACGCGCAATGTTCTGCAGGAAAGTAATGATAGCATCGGCCTCTTTTTGCTCTTTCAACTGCCCACGCAACTGTTGCTGAGAAGCGTCGTCAAACGGGATGATGCTGATAAACTCTTTGACGATCGCGTCGTACTCTTCCTGCGTGAACTGATCGGGCGCGCGCATCGTGACAAGGGAAGTAACCGCGTCGTTGACCGCGTTCAAAATATCAACGCGCAAATCTTTTTCACCATGCAGAATTTTATTACGCAAGCTATACACGACCTCGCGCTGTTTGTTCATGACGTCGTCGAACTCAACCAACCGTTTGCGCTGATCAAAAAAGAATCCTTCGACTTTAATCTGCGCCTGCTCGATGGCCTTGCTAATCATTTGGTGTTCGATCGGCTGGTTTTCTTCAATCTGCAAAAAGTTCATCATTTTACCGATTTGCTCGCCGCCAAACAAACGCATGATTTCGTCTTCAAGCGATACAAAAAAGCTGGAGGAACCGGGGTCACCCTGACGACCCGCACGACCACGAAGTTGATTATCAATACGGCGGGACTCGTGTCGTTCGGTGCCAATAATATGCAACCCGCCTTGCTGTATAACAGCCTCATGTTGCTTTTCCCAGTTTTTTATTGCTTTGGTGAGTGCCGTTTTGTTTGGGAAGTCTCCCTCTTCCGGCCGTGCTCCACCGAGCACGATGTCAACGCCGCGCCCCGCGATATTTGTGGCAACCGTCACCGCTCCCGGTCGGCCGGCGTCAGCGATAATGAACGCTTCTTTTTCATGATTTTTCGCGTTCAATATTTGATGTGGAATCTTTTTACGTGACAAAAACTCAGCGATAATTTCATTGTTCTGAATTGATCGTGTACCAATCAGCACGGGCTGTTTGCGCGCGTGCATTTCCTCAACCTCTTTTACAATCGCGCCGTACTTTGCGCGCGTGGTTTTGTAAATCACATCGGCGCGATCTTTGCGGACAACCGGCAGGTGGGTTGGCATCACCAAAACATCCATGCGGTAGATTTTTTTAAACTCCTCCGTTTCGGTGGCGGCAGTTCCGGTCATGCCAGCGAGTTTTTTGTACAACCGGAAGTAGTTCTGCAGAGAAATAGTCGCGAGTGTGCGGGACTCTTGCTGAATTTTTGCGTCTTCTTTTGCCTCAATAGCTTGATGAAGCCCATCACTGTACCGGCGTCCGTACATAAGCCGGCCGGTGTGCTCATCCACAATAATGACTTCCCCATCGCGCACAATGTAGTCTTTGTCGCGGTGGAACAATGTTTTTGCTTTGAGCGCTTGTTCAACATGGTGGATGGTGTCAAAACTTTCTTCGTACAGATTCTTGACGCCGAGCTTCATTTCAATACGTTTAATGCCGAGATCGGTAAGTGTGGCGGTTTTGAGTTTTTCATCCAACGTATAGTCAGCATCTTTCGTGAGTGACTCAACCATTTTTGCAAAGTCATAGTATTTTTTTGTTGGCTCGGTATCGGGTGCGGAGATAATAAGTGGTGTGCGCGCTTCATCAATTAAAATGGAGTCTGCTTCGTCTACGATGGCAAAGTGATGCCCTCGCTGAACCTGATCTTCCATCCGCTGAACCATGTTGTCGCGCAGGTAGTCAAACCCAAACTCGTTGTTGGTGCCGTAGGTAATATCAGCGCTGTAGCCTTCTGCACGCGAAACGGGCTTAAAGTGTTCGAGGCGGTTGTCTCCGCGTTTTTCGCTGTGGTGGATGGAGTCGTAAAATGCGGCATGTTCGTGTGTAATAACGCCTACAGAAACATGAAGAAGTTCGAAGATTGGGCCCATCCACCCCGCGCCAAGCTGAGCAAGGTAGTCGTTCACAGTAACTAAATGCGCGCCTTTACCAGATAATGCGTTGAGATAAAGCGCCAGTGTTGCCGAAAGCGTTTTTCCTTCACCCGTCTTTTGTTCCGCGACCTTACCCTCGTGGAACGCAATACCGGCCATGAGCTGAACGTCGTAGTGGCGCAGACCAAGCGTGCGCCGGGAAGCCTCACGGACAACCGCAAATGTCTCAGGAAGCAAGACGTCAAGTGTTTCGCCATCCTCCAACCGTTTTTTAAACTCCGCGGTTTTGGCGGTCAACTTGGTGTCAGAAAGTTTTTTGAACTCCGGTTCCAGCGCATTGATCTTCTCGACAATGGTTTGGTACCGTTTGATTGTTTTTGTGTTCTCGTCAAAGAGTTTGGTAAGAAACTTGAACATAGCAGATTATTGTACCATGACCTCTGGAGAAAGTGTGTATTTTTGAAGAATAAGCGCTGATATCATAGGAAGTTTGACTGTGTTTTTTGACGGTGTATAATCGGCTGATAGATCAAATTATTTAGTGTCCCAAGGAGGGAGTATGACGATAGAAATGGGTCTTAAGAAGGTTGGTTATACCGATGCAGGTATTCTTAAAGAAGCAAGGAGTAGAGATGGATACTTGTCGGAAGGAGCGATTACAGGAAAGGTTAAAGCATTACAAGACCTTCTTGGTGCGTTTGGGATTATGATGCTAGAGACGGAGGAAAAAGAAGGAAGACCCACTATTGCTGATATTCAGGAATTTATGCAGATATTACAGGAAGTCATTAGGGGCACAGAATTTGAAAACGCAACAATTAGTCCAAGTCGTCTTGCGAGAGATGCGGGAAGAGGATTATATGCTCTTAGAAAAACAAAACCAATACGTGTTTCGTTTATGCAGAAATCTAATCCTTCTAAACAGATAAACTTTGTTTTTTCTGGACGTTTTTTGGATAGAACCGGATCTCGATGTGTCATTTATGTTATGCAAGAGTAGAGATATTATTACGCGATATATGGGGATTTAGGAGGGTTATGACACTGCTCGAAGCAGAAGAATTTCTTAATATTGGTCATGCTACCGAAGAAATCTTAGCAAAAGATAGTTCCGTTTCCGTGACAGGCAGACTTCTGCGGGAGATGCAAAGGAGAGTAACTGACTTTTTGAAAAGCGGAGGCGCTCTTGATCTAAGTTCTGTTGAAAGAATTCATGGCATGCTTGAGGCTTTATTTCTTCATACACCACTTTCCGCTCATATAACACTTTTGTATTGTCCAGGAGAATTATTTAATCCAGGTTCAGTTTTTCGGACGTCAGAATATTTCTTTTATTCAAGCCCTGATCTAGGATGGTGGGTTCGAGCCGAGGTTGGAGATAACCAAATCCTTGTCAAGTATACGGAGGAAGGAAATAGAGAGAAAATTGGTCAAATGCAACGACGTTCAATCGAAAGATTCAGGATATTATACGCTCGAACCCCTAGATAGTTATCTTCTCTTTCCCCACAAACTCCCGCAGAATCTCTGGCACTACAATGCTTCCATCCGCTTGCTGGTAGTTTTCCAAAATTGCCCCCAAAATACGTGGCGTGGCAACAACGGTGTTATTCAACGTGTAGACGTACTTCATCGTGCCGTCTTTTGCGCGGTACTTAATATTCAATCGTCGGGCTTGAAAATCATTAAAGTAGGAGTCCGAGTGCGTTTCGCGGTACGCGTTTTGACCCGGGAACCACACTTCAACGTCATACTTCCGCCGCTGTCCTGCACCCATATCGCCGGTGCACATGTTGAGCACGTGGTACGGCAACTTCAGCTTTTGCAGTAACTCCTCGGCATACCCAAGCATTTCATCGTGCATCGTGCGCGTGACTTCTTCATCCGCGACGGTGTACACCACTTGTTCGACCTTCATAAACTGGTGCACACGGAAAATGCCTTTCGTATCCTTACCGTACGACCCCACTTCACGGCGAAAACATGGCGAAATCCCCACCATTTTATATGGCAGATCTTTTTCATCCAAAATCTCACCCTCGCGATACGCGGTAAGCGAAACTTCGGCGGTACCAATCAGCTTTTGCCCGTCCTGTGTGGCATAGTGATCCTGCATACCCCACGGAAAGTATCCGGTTCCCCACATGGCGTCATCGTTGACCATCCACGGGACGGTCATGGGAGTAAACCCTTTTGCGATCATCATCTTGAGCGCGTACATCAACAGGGCATACTCGAGCAAAACCAAGTCGTTTTTGGTATAGAAAGCGCGGTTTCCGGCGATGCGGACGGCGCGTTTGGTATCAATGAGATCAAGCGTCTCGGCAAGCTCGTCGTGTGTTTTAGACTGAAACTTGAACTTTGGAATGTCTCCCCACTTTTTGACCTCAACATTTCCTGTTTCATCTTTGCCGATTGGTGTGTCATCGGCCGCGGGGTTTGGCACCTGAAGCATTAAATCCATAAACGACGCGTCCAATTTTTTAAGTTGAGGTTCTATATCCTGCAATTGTATTTTAAGTTTTTTTCCTTTTTCGATCTGCTCCGGCGTTGGTTTTCCTTTCACGCCCGCCGCGTGCGCATTCCCCTCAGCACGTAATGTTTCAACTTTTTGCAAGAGCGTACGCCGCTCGGTATCCACGCGCAACACCTCATCCACAATTTTGGGATTGAGCTGCTTATCCGTAATTGCTTTTTTTAACGTCTCCGCATTGTCGCGGATGTACCTAATGTCAACCATGTTTCCCCCTTTATGTTTGTATGTACTCAAACGTATGGCTACAAAAAACCACGCTATCGCCTTCAAAAAGGACGCGTTTGCGTGGTGCCACCTTTCTTCTTTACGTCCTCGAACGAAAGCTCGGGGACTCAACTCGTTCCGGCTGTTACGGGCTTACCCGGACGGGATTTCCCCCGCCAGCTCAACGGCTGCTAACCGTTTTTGCGCTGTTAATTTCTATACTGAAGTATACACATGAAAAAGAGGGGGCGCAAGTCAGGCAATCGTTTCCCCTCTTAAATCCCCATCTTGCGCTTTTTTTATAATATCTTCATCTGACAAAGAAACTTCTCCTCTTCCCAGCGGCCTTCCATGAAGAGGGTCTTCTGTGTAGAACATTCTAGGATTAAACGTAACTCTCTCGCCAGAGACAGAAACTCCAGGAGCATTGAATAATTTCGCAATAACAGCGGCCACTAGTTCTTGGGGGATGCCAGCGTCGATCAAAACATCCGAAAGTTTAATATAATACCCCGGTGATCCTCTGAAGAGACGATACAGCTTTCGTAGAGCATCCGCCAGACGAGATTCCTGTTCGAAAGACAATGCTTGTGGAGGTGTTGTGATTTCAGGCCATGTTCCGGTTTTTGACCCATCCATGTTCATATCGCTGTATTGTATCAAAAAATATCACACGGTATACTGATTTTCATGTCCTCTCTCTACCTTGTCCGCCACTGTGAGTACGACAATCCACGAAACATTCTTCCTGGACGTTTGCCAGTGGAACTTTCCGAAAAAGGAAAAAAACAAGCGCGAAAACTTACAGAGTATTTTAAGGATAAATCCATTGCAAAAATCCACAGCAGTGCGGTCTTACGATGTAAGCAAACGAGTGAAATCATTTCGAGCAACGCTATTCCAATTGTGTATGACAAAAGATTATTAGAGATACATTCAGCATACCAAGGGATTGCGCGCGAACCCAATGATCCTCTCAAAGAGTATGAGTATTTTTACGGACATATTCCGGAACTTGGTGGAGAAAGTTTGTATGACATCTATACAAGAATGGCGTCATTTTTTGAAGAACTTCTGCTAGACTTACATGAAAACGTTATTGTGTGTTCGCATGGTGATCCGTTATACATGGCGTATTATTGGTTTACCAAAAAACCATTGCCGAGTATCAATGAAGTTTCCGATCCTAATCTCAGTGACTACCAGGAAAAAGCAAGTGTGCGGGAAGTTGTGGTTGAACAAAGTGGACACACGTTGCGACCGATACTTCAGTTTTAATTTTAATTTGATACATCGCGTATAATATATCCCCATAGGAATCTTGTGGAGGAAGTATGATCTTGGCAATTGTAATGTTTTGCTTTACATATGAGAAACATTGACATTTGGAAACATATCAAGCACGAAAGAACAGCGGATTATTACATATTCCCTGGATGCTTGTATGCGGAAGGGCGTTTTTTATTGTTTTTGATGTGGGCGAATCATCACCATACACAAATACAAACAGAAAGATTACATATTGTTGTTGGGCCACATGCATCAAATGCTCGGTGTATACAAAAGAATATAGGGGAACGCACATATTTATGTCTGGAGGGACCATTTGCGGGAACGATTGTTACTCCTGACATTCGAGGAAATAATGCGCCGTTACGTGCATTATATGAGCATCCTATAGGTAGTTCTTGCGATTTCGTTATTAGCTCCATTGTACGGCCTTCACTTCCAAAACATTTAGAACAATTTGATCAAACCAAGGATTTTCTCCCCTTTGTGATGGGATTATTAACCTATCTCCGCTTGCCCATTGAACAGCATACTTTCAAGAGAAATATTGAAGATTTTTCTGCAATAACAGCAGACGGATATGCTCATCTCGTAAAAATTAGAACAGGTATGTGAGGGAGTTTTTTATAGGAAACTCGATATATTCTTTTTCGGTGCTGGATAACACAAAAAGCGGAAGAAATTGCGGTCATGTGTTAAATCTCGTTCCACACGTTTACAAACTCTACTTTTGCTTTTTTGCCCACCAGCTCTTGTAACACCTCAGCAAACTTTTGCGGTCCAAACACCTCTGTTGCGTGGTGGCCTGCCGCGAAGTATGCAATGCCAACTTCCTGGAAAAGATGTGTTGTCCATTCAGCGATTTCCCCAGTGATGTACGCGTCCAATCCAAGCTCCAGCATTTCCATGACCTGATCAATATGCGGAATCGCGCCGCCGGTCACAATCCCGATGCGTTTAATCGGTCGAGGTTTGGCGGGAAGCACAGTAATGATGGGATGATTCACAATTTTTTCCAAAAACTCCGCGATGTCTTTCGCAGACGTTGGCTGGGCAAACTCACCAACATATCCCCAAGTGTCATAAAACGGCTGGAGGCACTCAATGCCGAGTTTTTCCATGAGAATTGGTGTATTGCCAATGATTGGGTGCACATCTAACGCGTAATGATACCCGCCCACCGTCCAGTTTTCGGCAAATACCATGCGTAGGCGAGCCTGCAGTGATGGATCTAAAATCTGGTTCACAGGCGAAATCATTATGGGGTGTTTGGTGAGTACCACGTCAGCATGCTGTTTCTTGGCTTCTTTAAAGAGTTCGACGGTTGCGCTCACTCCGATCACAATTTTTTCGACGCGTTCTTTTCCGAGAATTTGAATGCCATTTGCCAAGTGTGTATCTTTTTGTTTTGCAGTATCTAAAAGGTCTTTGCCAAAGTAGTTTTCGATCAAGGAAATAAGATCGTTGCGGTGAATCATATCTTTTGAAATACGGAAATAAGGAATGCAACGTGATCTTCCGGTGATTTGCCGATCAACGCGAATCCTTCTTGAATATCTTCGCGCGATACGTTTTTAGCAAACGCCTTGTCTTTGAGTTTTTTCAACACAGAACCAGGTTCCATACCAGCAAATCCTTTGCGCATGAGTGAGTATGCGTTGATGAATCCGGAAAGTTCGTCGCTTGCGAACAAATAATTTGCCAATAATGACGATGGGTACTTGCCCGTCCGGTTTGGCGCATGTTCGGCAATAGCATCGTGAAGTTCTGCCGGATAGTCATGTAGTAATTCAGCAAGCGCCTTATTTGGATGTTCATCAGGGAACTTTTCCCAGTCAAGGTCGTGCAGAAGGCCGGTGGCGTACCACAACTCTGGATCCTCTCCTAACGCTTTTGCGTAGGATTCCAACGCGGCCGCAACCATTTCAACATGATGAACAAGCGCCTCGTTTTTTACATATGTATGAAGAAGTTTTTGTGATTGGTCGCGGGACGGCAACGATGTCGACGTTTTTACACTTTTTTTCACGGGCACAGTCGAAAGTGGTGTTGATGTTGCTGTTGGAACAACCGGCTGTTTCCCCACTGGTCTCAACGTTGGAAACGCAATAACTTCGCGAATCGCCCACGTATTGGTTAAAAACATCACGAGCCGATCAATCCCAATGCCAATGCCACCAAGCGGGGGCATACCATACTCCATGGCTTCTAGGAACTCTTCATCCATGGGTTGGGCCTCGGCATCGCCTTCACGCATGTGCTGCTGTTCCACTTCAAACCGTTTGCGCTGTTCCAGCGCGTCGGTAATTTCACTCCATCCATCACACATTTCTTTTCCACCGATGTATCCCTCAAACCGTTCGACTAGCTCTGGATTTTTTCGGTGCTCCTTAGACAACGGGCTCACTTCTTTTGGATAATCAATGATCCACGTTGGGTTAATGAGTTTTGGCGGAACAGTGTGATCAAACAACGCAAAAATTGCTTTGCCACGGGAAAATGTTCCGGTGAGTTGGATATGCCGCTGGTCCAATTCTTTTTGCAAACCACTATCGCCACCTTTCTCAACGTCAATACTTTCAAACTTTTTCAATGCATCAGCCATGCTGATTCTTGGCCACTTTCCGTCAAGCTTTACAACATGCTCCCCCACCAGCATTTCCAGTTTCCCATGAACGGCTTTCACCAGGTGCTTGATGAGCCCTTCAGTGGTGTCCATGATGCGGGTATAGTCGGCGTAGGCCTCGTACCACTCAATCATCGTGAACTCGGGCTGGTGTGTGAGATCAACGCCTTCGTTGCGGAAGTTGCGGGCAATTTCAAACACACGCTCGTATCCGCCCACGATCAACCGTTTTAGGTATAGCTCCGGGGCGATGCGGAGGTAGTAGTCGCTGTCCAGCGCGTTCATGTGCGTGGTAAACGGCCGCGCGTTGGTTCCGCCGTACAATGTTTGCAGAACCGGTGTTTCAACCTCAACAAAATGCTCAACATCCTGCAGATACCGGCGGATTTCTTTTTCGATCGTCCACCGGGCATCCAAAATGCGTTTTGCGTCGGGGTTAATCAAAAGATCGAGGTAGCGTTTGCGGTACCGGGTTTCGGGATCGTCAATACCCTGCCAAGTCGTTGGGATTGGACGCAGAGATTTGCTTAGCACGTCAAAATGGGTGGCTTGAATCGTGATTTCACCGGTTTTAGACGTAATAACGATGCCTTTGACGCCGATGTAATCCCCGGGGTCAAGAAGCGTGAGAAGTTCATACTGTTTTTTGTCATCATCTTCGCGAAACATGACCTGCATACTTGCCGAGTCATCGCGCAGATCGCAAAACGTGACTTTGCCGTGCTCGCGCAGGCTCATAATCCGGCCGGCCGTTTCAACAGTTTTTCCTTCAGAAAGCTTTGCCTGCGCTATAGAGTATGTTTTGTGAAAACTGTATGGGTGCACGTTCACGCCAAGCGCTTCTAACTTTTTGCGTTTTTCGAGTTTTGCTTCCCTTGAGTGATCGAGCCGTGTGGACATGAAGGTATTGTAGCAAGCTCAAGTATGGAAGTCATTATGCTTCCACTATTGGGGATTGAGGTGAAGCAAGAAGATCAAGAATTGCGGAAGGAGGAGCGAGGTAATCAGGATTTCTATTTGCTAAGAAAAAATCTGTTTCGACAAAAGTATCAGGAAATGCAATATCGATAAGAACGTATTCAATTAATACTCCAAACACTTTATTCGCGCGCCCAATTGTCCCCTCACCTTTATATTTTTCTTTTGTGTGTGGATTTGTCCATTCAAAAACAACGCGTTGTCCAGGACCATATTCAGTATGTTTTTTTGCCATGTCTATTCAATCCCGACAATGACGTACTTCAACTTACCCGCAGGAACATCAATCTCAACTGCTTCGCCTTTTTTCTTTCCGATGAGTGCTTTTCCAAGCGGCGACTGGTGCGAAATCTTCTTTTCAAGCGGATTTGCTTCCCACTCTCCGACAATGTGATAGATATGTTTGGAGTTTCCAACCTTCAGTGTAACCATCGAACCAAGGTTAATAACTCCATTGCCGGATTTTCCACCCTTCCCGTTTTTAAGGATTTTTGCTTTACTCGCGATGCCTTCAAGTTCAGAGATTTTTCCTTCCAAAAATGCTAAATCTTCGCGCGCGGACTGGTACTCTGCGTTCTCACTGAGATCGCCAAACGACCGCGCCGTGGCGACGCGTTGAATCGCTACGGGAAGTTTAACTTCTTTGAGCTCTTTAAGCTCGGCAACAATCTGATCGTGTCCTTCTTGTGTCAGTTGGACGTCATCCTGTTGTGTCATGGCGCTCCTTATTGTATTCGTTACAGGGTTGCATTGTATTGAATTTCAAGAGGTGTGTCTAGTAGCAAGAAAATACTGATATATGGGATTTTATACGTTTGGAAGAGTTGGCCTTTTTTTCCGTAGGCCGGCGGTGTACGCCTTCATCTCCATGAGCACGCGCTGAAGCGGCGCTTCGGCAATCACGAAGGCCTGTGTATCAATCTTCTCCTGCATGGCTTCCTTCGCTTTTTCACGCGCTTCTTGTGCTCTCGCAAGCGTCGCATCACGTTCAAATGACGCGCTATTGGCAAGCACAGTAATCGTGTTACTTGGGCCAACGTCCATGAATCCTCCGGTAATAATGACGTATGTATCTTTGCCGTCAACCTTGAATCGCAATATGCCTTCCTGTAGTTGCGTAAATAGCGGAATGTGATTTGGCAGAACGGTAATCTCACCAGAGGTTGTTGGAGCGGTAATCTGTTCGATATCCTGTTTCAGCAACTCTTTTTCTTGTGTCACGATGGTAAGGGTGAGGTGATGGGACATATATTTTTATTGTAGTTCTTGTTTACGCGCTAAGTTACTAAACGCGAGTCACTCACTATTCACAGCGTTTTTGCCTTCTCCACAGCTTGGTCAATCGTTCCGACCATGTAAAACGCCTGTTCAGGAAGCGCGTCGTGTTTGCCGTCCAAGATTTCACGGAAGCCGCGGATTGTTTCGTGGATTGGAACATACTGGCCTGGAATCGACGTGAACTGTTCGGCGACAAAGAACGGCTGAGTCAGGAACCGCTGAATTTTTCGCGCGCGCGTAACTGCCAACTTATCCTGGTCGGAAAGCTCGTCAATACCAAGAATAGCAATAATGTCCTGCAAATCTTTATATCGTTGCAACACCTTTTGCACTTGGCGCGTAACCCGGAAATGATCGTCACCCACAATTGCGGCGGTCAAAATCTTGGAGCTGGATGTCAATGGGTCAACGGCTGGATAGAGCGCCTGTTCCACCAACGATCGCTCAAGCGAGATGGTTGAGTCCAAGTGTGCGAACGTTGTTGCCGGAGCTGGGTCGGTGTAGTCGTCAGCAGGCACGTACACAGCTTGGAACGATGTGATTGAACCTTTTTTGGTTGATGTGATGCGCTCTTGTAAAGCGGCCATCTCGGTTGCCAAGTTTGGCTGGTATCCAACGGCAGACGGAATACGGCCAAGCAGCGCGGAGACTTCCGAGCCGGCCTGCGAAAAACGGAAAATATTATCAATGAACAACAGCACGTCCTCACCGCGGATGTCGCGGAAGTACTCTGCCATCGTGAGTGCGGTTAGCGCAATGCGCAAGCGGTTTCCGGGTGGTTCGTTCATCTGTCCAAAACACATCACAGTATCTTTGATAACGCCGGTATCGGTCATTTCGTGGTACAGATCGTTTCCTTCGCGCGTACGCTCGCCAACGCCGGCAAACACCGCGTGCCCGGAGTGCTCTTTCGCGATGTTGCGGATGAGTTCCTGGATAATAACGGTTTTTCCTGTTCCTGCACCGCCGAACGCGGCAACTTTTCCTCCGCGGGCAAATGGCGCGATCAGGTCAATGACTTTAATGCCGGTTTCCAACATCTGCGCGCTTGTTTCCTGCTGAGAAAGAAGCGGTGCTGGCTTATGGATTGGAGAGGTCAACTTCGCTTTTATCGGTGGTTTGCCGTCAATGACTTCACCAACCACGTTAAAAATGCGGCCAAGCGTTTCCTCGCCGATGGGAACGGTGATAGGAGCGCCGGTGTTTATAATTTCAACGCCGCGTTTCAACCCTTCGGTTGGGCCAAGCGCGATCGCGCGGACTTCGGTACTAGACAGTTGTTGTTCTACCTCAAGATACACAGTGGAACCATCATCGCGTGTCATCGTGAGCGCGTTGTAAATTTCAGGAAGTTTTTCGGTAAACGTTGCGTCAACGACAGGCCCGATAATTTGGGCGACCGTGCCGATCATGTTCTTTTGTGCTTTTTGTGTTGATGTGTTCATACTGCTCCTTTTGTTATTCACGTTCGTTTTTCGATGTTATCCGGCCACGCTCAGCGTCGCCGTGGTCATGTCAATGAGTTCGGTTGTAATTGCGGCTTGGCGCGATTTGTTAAACACCAACTGCAGTCCATTCATCACATCGCGGGCGTTGTCCGACGCGCTTTTCATGGCGACCATGCGGGCGGAGTGCTCACTCGCTTTTGCATCGAGCAATGTGTGATAGATTTCGACGGCAATATAGTATGGAAGCAAAAATTCCAAGATTTCTGTTGAGTTTGGTTCAAAGAGATACTCGGATTTTGCTTCAACAAGATCTGCTGGTTGCTGAATCTCTTCGGCGGGAGGCGGAAGAATCTGCTCAAACTTCACTTTTTGCGAGAGTGTTGAGACAAACTGCATGTGGACAAGATGAACGTCGCTGTACTCGCCATCCAAAAAGGCTTTCATCACAAGCTCGGCAATCGGGAGAGTGTCTTCAAACCGGATGCGGTCCGGAAGATCGGTGAACTCACCAATAATTGTGTGCCGGAACTTGAGCGCGTACTCCTTGCCTTTTTTTCCAATGACAACAAACTCTGCTTTTTTCGGTTTCATGAACTCTTCAACGGCTTTAAACAAGTTGGTGCTGAGCCCACCCGCCAAACCGCGGTTGGATGAAATCAGAACAATGAGCGATTTGGGAGCATCGTTTGTCTGCAAAAGCGGATGCATCGCCGAGTTTGTGTGGCGTGCAATCGTCTTCAACATCGTTGTTAATTTTTCTGCGTACGGCTTACCTGCAAGTGTTTGTTCCTGCGCGTGCCGCATTTTGCTTGCCGAAACCATCTCCATTGCCTTTGTAATTTGGGCAATGTTTTTTGCGGACTTGATGCGGCGACGAATTAATCTTGATACGCTCATAGATGTAGCTCGGAATGAATATCGTTAAACGTTGTGAGTGCCTTTTGTAACGCTTTTTCGGTGTCTTCGATGATTTTTCCTTCAGCTTTGATGGACTTTAGGATCGCTGGTTCATCGGCTTTCAGATACATAGTCGCGAGCTCTTCCCACATGCGTGTTTTTTCCAGTGAAACGGAATCAAGGTAGCCGTTGGTTGCGGCGTAAATCACTGCGACCTGGTCTTCTACCGGCATTGGTTTGTCCCAATCTTGGTTCAAGATGGTGGATACGCGCGCCCCGCGGTCAAGCTGAGCTTTTGTTTTTGCGTCCAAGTCAGAAGAAAACTGCGCGAATGCCGCCAACTCACGGTACTGCGCCAAGTCCAACCGCATTTTTCCGGCAACCTGCTTCATTGTCTTTAATTGTGCGGCAGAACCCACGCGTGAAACAGAAAGTCCCACGTTAATAGCGGGCTTGACGCCAGAGTTAAACAAGTCGGTTTCAAGATAAATCTGGCCATCGGTAATCGAAATCACGTTTGTCGGAATAAATGCTGATACATCCGAAGCCTGTGTTTCAATAATCGGCAGAGCGGTAATCGAACCACCACCATATTTTTCATCAAGACGGCACGCACGCTCGAGCAAGCGGGAGTGAAGGTAGAAGACATCACCTGGATACGCTTCACGACCGGAAGGTCTGCGAAGCAACAATGAAATCTCGCGGTATGCCACGGCGTGTTTGGATAAGTCATCGTAAATCACCAAGACATCTTTGCCTTGTTTCAAAAAGTACTCCGCAATCGCGACGCCGGCGTATGGCGCCAAGAACTGCGATGTTGCCGAGTCGGAAGCGGTAGCTGCAACAACCACGGTGTAGTCCATCGAGCCAGTTTTTTCGAATAGCGCAACTGTTTGCGCAACGTAACTGCGTTTTTGCCCAATCGCTACATACACACAAATGACGTTCTGCCCGCGCTGGTTCAAGATCGTGCCAAGCCCAATGGAAGATTTTCCAGTTCCGCGGTCGCCGATAATCAGCTCACGCTGTCCCCGACCAACTGGAATCATGGCATCAATCGCTTTAATACCGGTTTGTAGCGGAACAGTAACCATTTTGCGCGTAATCACACCCGGGGCAACTTTTTCTAACGGCTGGTATGTTTTAACAGCGATTGGCGCTTTGCCGTCTAGCGCGCGTCCAAGCGGATCAACAACGCGGCCAACAATGTCATCCGAAACGCCGATAGAAAGGAGGCGGCCGGTTGTCTGCACGGTGTCGCCTGCGCGGATATCGCGATTTTCAGTGAGCAACACCACGCCAACGTTGTCTTTTTTTAAGTTGAGCGCAAGCGCGAACGTGTCTTTGCCAACCAACACAAGCTCGCCCAACATGACGTCATCTAAACCGGAAATGGTTGCAATGCCGTCGCCAAAGTTCGTGATGGTTCCAACGCTTTGTTTGGTTGTTTCCAACTTTGCGCCCGCGAGCTGTTTTTTAATTTCAGAAAGAAAATCTGTCATGATGTCCTCAACTGTTCTAGTTTTCCGCGCAACGATGCGTCATATACCGTTGATCCAACCCGCACGCGGACTCCACCAAGAATCTCAGGATTAAGCTCCGTGGTGTACGACTCCGTGCCGAACGATTTTTTCAGCATCGCTTTCAGTGTTTGCGCCTGTTGCGTGGAAAGCGGAACGACTGTTTCAACGACAACAGATGTGTTTTTTGCCATACATTTTCTTTCCAGTTCGACTACTTTTACATCGCCTGCGCAAGTTCTTTCAGTCCTTTGTCAATCAGTCCAGCGTGCGCTTTCTTATCCACAGCTTTACCAACTACTTTTTCGGTAACAGCGTACACCGCGTCAACAAATTCTTTGCGCATCGCAGCATGCTCGCCTTTTTTTTCAAGCTCCCACGACTTCATCGCCTTTTCTTTGTCGAGCTTGATCTCCGCACGGGCTTTTTCCGTAAGCTCTTTTTTTAACTCAGTGGCTTGCTCACGCGCTTTCTCCATCATTTTTGCGGACTCTTTTTCGGCGCGAACTTTTTCTTTTTTCTTGAGCTCGTCAATCGCGTCTTTCTCTTTGAGCGATTCTTCAGCAGCCCTATCCGCGTCGTGAATCTTTTTCGCGCGCTCATCCAGCACCTTTATCACCGGTTTGTAGACGAGGAACACAATCGCGCCAAACACCACGCCAAAGTTCAGTACCTGGAACAAAATTTGGTCAAGTTTAATATCCATAGATGCTCCTTTAGACGAACTTTACGATCAGCGCGACCACAAGCGCATAAATGGCGATAGCTTCGGCAAACGCCATACCAAGAATCATGTTCGTTTGAATCTTGGACAACGCTTCAGGATTGCGTCCAATTGCCTGAAGACCAGCCGCCACGAGCAACCCAATACCAATACCAGGGCCGATTGCTCCCAACCCCATTGCTAATCCCATTGCGAGATCTTTCATAGACCCTCCTCTATATTCGTATAGTTTTTCGACTACGTCCTTCTGGTGCGCTCCCTGCGCCCGCTCTCCTAATGCTCTTCACCGTGGCCAATTGTAGCCATGTTAAAGAATACCAGGGAAAGCATTGAAAACACCAGGGCTTGGATAAAGCCCACAAACAACTCCATACCATAGAACGGCATCGGGATAATGAGTGGAACAAGCGCGGTCATCACGGTAAGTAGAACTTCACCCGCGAAAATGTTTCCGAACAACCGGAACGCAAACGACACAATTTTTGCCACTTCAAGGACTAACTCGAGCACGCCAACAAAAAAGTTGAGCGGGTTGCTAAAGTTGATGAACTTCGAAAAGTACTTGAGTTTTTGAAAGGAGTACCCAAAGACTTGCGTGAGCACAACCGAGATGAGCGCGAGCGCGATGGTCATATTAAGGTCAGCCGTTCCTGCGCGGAAGTATGGGACAAAAATATTTTCTTCCCCATGGTGTTCCCAGATTCCAATAGAGCCAACGCCCGGAATGAGTCCAGCCCAGTTGTTGACGAGAATGAAGATGAAAAAAGAAACGATCAACGGACCAAAAAGGTGCGCCCGTTTGCCCGTTCCCACAACGCCCGTCGTGAGATTCTGCAGAGACTCGATGATAAACTCCACGAGTATGCGGAAGCGGGAGTTTTTTGATGTGGAAGTTACCGCTCGGTTTGCGCAGACCGCGAATACAATGAGAAGCGCGGTGACCAAAACACTGGTGAACATCGAGTTGGTTACAACAAACTGTCCGAGGTGGAAAATGGGTTCAGCCGAGATTGATATCTGTATTGCGGACATAAAAAACACCCATCTTTGCGATGTTTATTCACATTGTATGGGAAGAACTCGAGTTTCGCAAGTCGTTGATTTTCACGCGGCTTCTTGATATGATGTCAAGTTACAGAGTTGTTTTCCTTTATTTTCTGCCCACATTTTTATGCCAAGTTCAAAAGATCTGTTATTAGAGTATGTTCCGCAAGAAGCGTATGAAAGAGCTCCTGTTAAAGTAAGTGAAGATTTACTTTCTGTCGTTGAACGCATAGCTCGGGTGCTTCCACCAGAAAAAGTCTGGAAATGGTTTTCGAGTACTCCAGGAGAAACCAGAAGAGAAATCCGTTTTCCGTACGCTAGAATAGATGCGCTGACACTTGCGACCGAAATAACTATTGATACACTAACGATATATCCCCCAACAAGTCCAGAATAGTTTGAAAAGGAGTATGAAGAAGCAGCTTCTTATGCATTACAAGCATTGATTTGGGTTGAAATAGGATTTGGAGGATTAGAGAATTTGGCAAAAAGCCCAGCATCGAGAAATTGGACTTCTGGAGTTGGTCATTTCGTAGATGATAAGCAGAGAGAAAAAGGCATTATGACAACGGGGCGTGAAATGTATATGAGGTGTTTAAGAGCATTTTTGAAGTTTCGTAGAGAGCATGGTATTACCAGTGATTGTTTTACGGAGTACCACCTCGAGTATCTTTTAGACACGATTGAGGGATGAGTTCACTGCAGGAACAAGAAGAATGTCCCGCTTCATGCCTTTGACCTTTTCACAAATTTTGGAGAAAGATTGAGCCTTAGCAACGACGATATTTTTTTTACTAATCGCAAGCCAACCTAATGAATTTTTCTTGAGGGGAGAGCGTAAATCACGAGCATTCATATATGCTGAAAATGTACCACAAGAAACAGTTCGAAACAAGTGGATATTATGTACTCAATTTATGCCGATTTTGACTCAAGATACATCAAGGTGTATACTGATTTCCGTATGAATATCGTAAAGTTGTGCTCTTCGTTTTGGAAGCATTACCGTACCCGCATCTTTAAGGGGCTCTTTTCTCGTACCTAACGACAGACGTGTAGTGTGTTCGAGCCCCTGACAAGAGGGGCTTTTTTGTATATGGAGAAAGTCCCCGAAGGAGACTTTTTTACCCAAAACACCTCACGCACAGATAGAAAGAAATGAAGAAAGTACTCGATGTATGAAAATACAGACCATAGAAAAAATGTTGAGCATTGCTGCCGCATGCGCGGCGATTGTCTCAGCCGCCATCATGACAAAACAAGTTGTTACTCCAGCGCAAAGTATTCAAAACGTTTCGCAGGGGGTGATTCAGCCGTGCGTAAAATAGTTCACTCCAGCGTTATGATTTTTCTTTGTAGTATAATTGGCAACAATATAACATCCTGCTCCGAAAGGAAAAATATGGCAGTGGAAGCTCCAGGAGAATCACGAGTAGAGGTTCCAGAAACCCTTCGGAATAGACAGTTTTTTCTCGCTCGTCCGGGAGTGTGCGCAGTGAAGTTACAAAACGGCCTGGTAGTTGAGTTGCCGGTTGGTGGAAAAATAAACCCGGAACAATGGGGCGAATCGTTTGTTGAGTATGTGAATTTGGCATTGCTTGCTCTTGAAGCTCCAGGAAGATTTGCAAGAATGCAGGAATATACTGATGGCAGAGTTTCGTTCCCCATAGCGCAGAATTGGTTCGGTTGGGGACGTGAAAGAATCGGAGCTAACGGGAGAATATTTACTCTATTTGGTTCATATCATTAATGAAAAAAGTTCAAAGTATTGGTGTTGTTGTGTTTAATGGGGATGCCGTACTTTTGGTGCGCAGCGGTCCAACCGCATCTCATTTCGAAGGAAAAAATGGGCTGCCGTCGGGAAAAGTTGAGCGCGATGAAACAAACGAGGAAGCGGCAGTTCGTGAACTCAGTGAAGAAACTGGACTTATCACTTCTATTGAAGATCTTCATCCAATCAAAACCTTTACGGCAACCATAGAACAAAAACAGGGACCTGTCACGTTTGTTTGGCATACTTTTCTTTGCACAAAATATGAGGGAACACTCAGCTCGTCAAAAGAAACAACTCCGTATTGGGTGAAGATAGGCGAACTTTCAAAAATTAAAAATCTTTTACCAAACATCGAAACGGCAGTGGAGCTTGCGAAATCTGTGACCCCATCCGGATTTACGACTCGCTTCGCTCGCATGCACTAGGCAGGCTCATTGCATTCGCTTGCCGTCGCGGACCTACGGTCATTCAAAGTCGTCTTGCGATCAATAGCTACAAAAAATTACCTTGTCGGTAATTTTTCATAGCTGTGACCCCATCCGGATTCGAACCGGAGATCTTCAGGATGAAAACCTGACGTCCTAGGCCACTAGACGATGGGGCCGTTCACTTGCTTTTGCACTCACTGTACCACTCTTCACACTGTGAGCCCGGTGCGGATCGAACGCACGACACAGAGCTTAAAAGGCTCCTGCTCTACCACTGAGCTACGGGCCCGTTCAGTACTCCATCTCTGGAGGAACGATACGATATTGTATCATGCGCTCTCGATGTTTTGAATATGCGACACGACTTTTCCCCGAGCAACGCCGATTACGTCAAGCTGGACTGTTTTGAAGTGTACTCGCTGGCTATACAGGTCATGCAGAAGGAGTGCGATACACCGCCGCAACTTCAGTAATTTGAGTGGTGTTACCGCCAGTTCCGGCTCAATCTGCGAGAAGTATCCCTGCGATTTGACCTCCACGACAACGAGCGCGCCGTCTTTTTCGGCAACAATATCAAGTTCTCCATACCGGAAATGAAGATTTGTTGCACGGATGGTATACCCGCGCTTCCGCAAATACTCGACGACAATAGCTTCACCGCGTTTTCCGCGGTCAACAGTGTTTGAAATCATACAAAGTTATGTAGTCGCAGGAGCTTCGGTCTCAAGGTTCTGCTTGATGTTTGTCGCGGTCTTTCCCACTCTTCCACGCAGGTAATGGAGCTTGGCCCGGCGCACTTTTCCAGCCTTTTTAAGTTCGATGTTCGCGATAAACGGCGCGTCAACGGGGAAAATACGCTCAATACCAATGCTATCAGTCCCGATCTTGCGTACGGTAAACATTTTATTGGACTCTCTGTTGTCTACCGCGATCAAAATGCCCTCGAACACCTGGATACGGGTTTTGTCGCCCTCTTCTTTGATCGAGACGTGTACGCGAATCGTGTCGCCAACCGAAAACTCTTTGTCGTTGTATGTAAGATGGTTTGCCATAGGTTGGAATTGTAGCAGATCAGGCGAATCTAGACAAGATTGTAAAATACAGCGATTTCGCGCGCGCTCATCCCAAGCGATGTAAGGTGCTTTTTGATGACTGTGTCGCTAATGTGTTGTTTTTTCCACGAACGCTTCAACAGGGTCATGGTCTCGCGGATTTCGTGCGGGAAAATGATCCATTCGCTCGAGTTAAACCCGTAGTAGTCGGGAACAAACGATGTCCAGCTTTTAATCGCGACCGTTGCAGTTTTTACTGTTTTTGCGCCATGCATCTTGATGTATTTTTTGGCAAGTACAAGCGTTTCACCGGAGTCCGCGACGTCGTCAAAAATCAAAATCCGCTCGTTTTGAATGGTAATGGGAAGCGACTGCGTAATAACCGGTGTTTTTTGTGTTGAAGCGATGCCGGTGTAAAAGGAAATTTGAATGGAACTCAACTCTTTAACGCCAAGATAGTCGCAGAGTGTGCGCGACCACGTGAGTCCGCCTTTGGCCAATGCAACCACGCGGTCAAACTTTTCCTTCTTTTTGATGATTTTTTCCGCAATTTGCAGTAACTGCTCGTTTGTTTCTTCCCAGCTTAGTGTTAAGTATTTTTGCCCATAAATCGTGTGTTTTTTCATGCTGATCTTTTTTTCTTTGATGCCCCCATAAACGCGACAAACATCGGATGCGGTTTGAGCGGGCGTGATTTGTACTCCGGATGTCCCTGTGTACCAATAAAAAACGGGTGCATGGACGGCGGCAGTTCAATCATCTCAACCAAGTTTTCCTTGACTGATCTTCCGGAAATGACCAAGCCCGCTTTTTCCAGTTCCTCAGCGTACTCATCGTTAAACTCATATCTGTGCCGGTGCCGTTCGGAAATCAAGTCTTTACCGTAAATACTGTGCGCGAGCGTTCCGGGTTTGAGTTTGCACTCCCACGCGCCCAACCGCATCGTGCCACCGTACGCGCGGTTTTCCAAAATGCGCTTTTGTGTTGGAATCATGTGCACAACAGGATGCGGACTGTGCGGATCAACTTCCTGCGACTGCGCGTCTTTCCACCCAAGCACGTTGCGGGCAAACTCAACGACTGCCAGCTGCATGCCGTAGCACAAGCCCAAGTACGGAATTTTGTGTGTACGCGCGTACTCAATCGCGATAATTTTTCCTTCAACGCCACGGCTACCCCACCCGATGGGAACAACAATGCCATCAAGTTCTTCCAGCACTTTTTTGACTTCCTCGCTTGCCATTTTTTCCAGTTTTTCGCTGTTAATCCAGTGAATTTCCGGTGTTACTTTGACAGGAAGTGCGGCGTGTTGAATGGCGTCGTACAGCGCAGCATATGAGTCGCGAAGTTGATACTCACCGGTTGCCAAGTACTTGCCGATCACACCGATCTTGACCGATGGATGGTGCGCTTTCAGACTTTTAATCATGTTTTTCCACGGCGCAATAGCAAGCGATTTTGTGGGCAAATGGAGTGATTTCAGAATCTTTGCGTCAAACTTTTGATTCGCAAAAAGCAATGGCACTTCGTAGACAGACGGAACGTCGGGATTAGCGATAATATGATCGGGTTTCACGTTGCAAAACAGCGCGAACCGTTCGCGACGGCGCTCATCTAACGGGGTTTCCGATCGTGCAACAATAAAATCCGGCTGAATGCCCATTGAGTTTAACCGCTGGACGGAAAGTTGTGTGGGTTTTGTTTTTGGCTCACCAATATGTGGCGGTGTTGGCAAGTAGCTCACGTGGATATGAATAACTTTTTCGTTGTTGCGGTATTCAAGAATGCGTGACGCTTCGTAGTACAGCACGTTCAAGTACTCGCCCGCCGTTCCACCAAGCTCAGTAATAATGATTTCGGCGTTTTCGTTTTTGCCGGCTTCAGTAATACGACGGATGATTTCGTCACACACATGGGGCATTTCTACATCCTCGCCGTTGTATCCAAACGCGCGCTCACGGTCAATCACGGTTTTGTAAATCTGGCCCATTGTGATGAAGTTGTTCCTGCTCATGTTTTGATCGAGGAACTTTTCGTATGTACCTAAGTCCATATCGGTTTCGGTACCGTCTTCGCACAAGAACGGATCGCCGTGTTCAATGGGGTTAATGAGACCGGAATCAATGTTGAGATAGTTTTCGCACTTCACGATTGTGACACGGTATCCACGCGCTTTGAGCAGAAAAGCAATCGAGGCCGTGGTAATGCCTTTGCCCAAAGAAGAGAGGACGCCACCGGAAACGAAGATAAACTTTGGAGAAAATGAAGACGTCTTTTGCGGCATAGGCGATTATACCGTATGAATCAAAGAGTTGACAAGGGGAAAATTATCAGAGATAAATAATGGATATGTCCAGAACAGATCAAGGCTTTGATGGTGATGATGAGCCCGTGCTCGATCAATATGCTATTGCTGTAGAACAATATACCGAGATAAAAGCTCACATTTTTCATCTTTGGAATACGGTACCTCCAGTTGACGGCGATCACCAAGAACTTGCGCGTTTTCGGGAAGAGGTATTAAGGGTTTCCAATATCGTTATTCCCACCATAAGGGGTGAGTTACAAGTAGTAGATCCTTTGAGTTTGACCAAAATTCAACAAAATATTCGAACTGCAGCACTACATGATCTCGAGGTAATGAGTGAACAACTCTACAATCTTTTGCGATCCCTACCCAAGTAATTTTTTCACTTTTTCTTGCAGTTCCTCATCCCATTTCACTCCGTATGGCAGTTTCATCCGCTTTGGTTCCCCGCCGTTGGGAATAATCAAAATCATTGTGTTATCACCGGGATGCGCTTTTAATACCTTGCCCAGCTCGACCAACGTTTCTCTTGGTGTTCCGCGCGGAATTTCCAATTCTTTTGTATTGGCACCAGTTTGTGTGAGATCTTCGTCAACATCGGGCGCTTTCACGACATCGGCAAAGAACGTTGGTTTTTCTTCACGCTCTTCTAACTTTCCCTTAATCAACACGATGGTATCTTTTTTCAAAAACTCTCTTGCTAACGAAAACGCCCGGGGGAACACCACGAACTCAATTGTTCCCGTTCCGTCATCCAACGTCCCAAATCCCATTTCACGGCCATCTTTTTTTGTGGTGACACCGCGCCATTGTGTGATGATCCCTCCGAGCCAAATCACCGTGTCGTGGTGTACACGCACATCAAGTTCGCGAATCGTTTTTGTTGCCGACTTTGAAACGGCTTTGAGTGCGGAGGCCATCGGATGCTCGGTTAAATAAAACCCAAGCAGTTCTTTTTCAAACGACAACAGTTCGGCCTGCGGGTACTCCTTTATCTGCTTAAAGCTGTCCTTAATATCGTGGAGTTCTTTTGTTTTTCCACTACTAAAAAGATTTTCCTGCCCATCAACCCCGTTATCATATTTCTGTAGTTTTGTGCGAATATCGTCCAACTGCTCCAAAATACTCGCACGGTTGGAAAACTGGTCCATTGCGCCAACGCGTACAAGACACTCTAACACTTTTTTATTGACCCGCCGCGCATCTACACGGATCAAAAAGTCTGAGAAGCTTGAAAACTTCTTGTGTTTACGGGCTTCCAAAATGGCGTCAATCGCTGCCGTTCCCACGTTTTTAATTGCGGTAAACCCAAACCGAATTGCCTTATCTTCCAGCGACCTCTTATGTTCCTCAATCGAAAAACCACGCTGGGACATGTTAATATCGGGCGGGAACATCGCGATATTCATGCGTTTACACTCGTTGACACCTTGCGAAATCTTCTCCTCACGGTTTGCCGAGCCGGCAGCAGACTCAACCGACAACAATGCAGTCATGTACTCCACAGGATACCGTACTTTCATGTACGCGGTTTGGTACGCGATCATGGCATACGACGCGGCATGCGCTTTGTTAAATCCATAGCCGGCAAATTTTTCAATATAGCTCCATACTTTTTCGGCAATTTCTTTTGTATATCCTTGTTTAACCGATCGCCGTACAAATTCGTTGCGCTGTTGGTCCATGATCTCTTTTTTCTTTTTCCCAATCGCACGGCGTAAAATATCCGCTTCACCAAGCGAGTATCCCGCCATCACGTGCGCCACTTCCAACGCCTGCTCTTGGTACACCATGATGCCGTACGTTTCTTTTAATACGTGTTCAAGGTCTTTATGCGGATACACGATGCTACTCGGATGATGTTTGCCCTCGATAAAATCGTTGATCAGATCCATTGGACCCGGGCGGTACAACGCAACCATAGCGGTAATATCGGAAAACGCCGAAGGTTTGAGCGTGCGGGCAACGCGCCGCATACCACCGGACTCAAGCTGGAACACTCCCGTGGTTTCACCGCTGGAAAGAAGTTTATATACGTCTTTATCGTCAATGGGAATCGTGCTGAGGTCTATCGTTTTTTTCTGTGTCTGCTTCACAATCGCAACAGCCTCGCCAAGGATCGAAAGGTTGCGTAATCCCAAGAAGTCCATTTTCAGCAGGCCGATCGCATTATCGGCCACGTTGCGGTCAAGCGCCTTCATGTCGTACTGCGTAATAATTTTTCCCTCTTTTGCTTCGCGCTGAATTGGTGTGTACTCGGTCAATGGCTTGTCCGAGATCACGATACCTGCGGCGTGCACGCTTGAGTGCCGTACATTTCCTTCAACTTTCATCGCCAAATCAATCAGTTTTTGGAACTTCGCCTGTTTGTAGTACTCGCGGAGCTCCGGAACGGTATCCACAGATTGTTGAATGCCGAAGCCAAACGGAATGAGTTTGGCGATTTTGTCGGGGTCGCTGTACGGCATACCCAACGCACGGCCAATATCGCGTATGGCGGCTCGAGCTTCCATCGTTCCAAATGTGATAATCTGCGCAACCTTATCCTCACCATATTTTTGCGTGACATAATGAATGACTTCGTCGCGACGAAGATCAGCAAAGTCCATATCAATATCCGGCGGCGTCGGACGTTCGGGGTTCATGAACCGCTCAAACGGCAATCCGTGCTGGAGTGGATTCATGTTTGTGATGTTCAGAGAGTACGCGGTAAGCGAGCCGGCGGCAGAGCCTCTTCCTGGGCCAACATAAATACCTTGATTCTTCGCCCAGTTTACAAAGTCCTGCACAATCAAAAAGTATGTTGAGAATCCTTTTTTCGTGATGATGTTCAATTCGTAGTCCAACCGTTTTTCTATGTCCGGTGTTACTTCTTTAAACCGTTTTTTCAATCCTTCGTGTGACATTTTTTTGAGAAGCGATTCGTATGTTTCGTTTTTTGGAAGTGGAAAGTCCGGCAGAATCCAGTTTCCAATGGGAATCTCTACGTTGCACCGTTCGGCAATTTTCGCGGTATTTGCAATGGCGTCTGGATACTCAATGAACAACTGCTCCATTTCTTTTTGTGTGCGGAGGTAAAAATCCGGCGAGCTGTACATGGACAAGCGGTTTTTATCCGAAAGTATTTTCCGCATTTGAACCGCCAGCAACGCGTCTTGGGCTTCCGCATCGTCGGGATTTACATAGTGCACATCATTTGTGGCAACCAGCGGCAGTCCAAATTCGCGCGAAATTTTTGCCATTTCTTTGCGCATTTCCCCAACCTGTTTAATTTTTGGATGTGCCTGAATTTCAAGAAAAAAGTCATCACCAAAAAGATTTGCATATTTTTTAAGTTTTTCAACTGCTTCGTCGCGTTTGTTTTCCATAATCAGCTGGCTAAACTCGCTTTGCAGACAGCCAGATGTCACGATGATACCCTCGTGGTACTGTTTGAGCAGGTCAAAATCAATGCGGGGTTTGTACGAAAATCCTTCCAAATGTGCGACGGATACGAGTTTCATGAGATTTTTATACCCGGTGTAGTTTTTTGCTAGAAGGAGAAGGTGAAACTGGTCGGCGCCCATTCTTGGCTGTTTGTCTAAATGCGAGTGTGTTGCGACATACGTTTCCACTCCAATGATTGGCTTAATCCCCTTTTCTTTAGCATAGTTATAAAAATGAATCGCACCGTACATGACGCCGTGATCGGTGATCGCGAGCGCTTTTTGGCCGTCAGCTTTTGCGCGTTCCAAAAGGGATGGGATTTTGCACAATCCATCGAGTAATGAGTACTCTGTATGGACGTGAAGATGGGTAAAACTGTGTGAACTTGCCATGCTGGAGCTAGTGTAACGCAAAAAAGGCGAAGGGGGAAGGGAAAATGGAGTTTGGTGTATAATGGACGCACGTATCAGTGATTTTTGGAGGAAGTATGGTATTTAATCCAAGCGAAATGAAAGCGAAAACATATCCAGAAACGTCTGCAGATCAGGCGTATAGAGAACTTCAAGATGTTTTGGCTGGACAAGCAGAACAGGCTCCGCCACAGGTGCGTAAAGCGCATGCCGATCGTGCAAAAACTTCGGGGCCTCATTATGTTCAATTTAACGATAACCGATATTTTGCTCATCCGATTGGAGATTATGGCGTTTATGACCTCACTCAAAGGCGTGTTTTGAGTTTGAAAAAAGATTATGAAGTTATTACGAATAGACCAAAGCGTATTAGTGTAAAGTATCGTGACCCTAAGACTGGTGAGTTAAAGATTGGGAATACGGGATACTTTATTCTTGTGCGAGATCTTCACGAAACACCTGGAAGTGTTGGAGAATTTTTAATGTTCTTTATGAGATAGTGTTTAGAGGCTGTGTTATAATGCGATATATTAACATTTTTTTCCCAAGGAGGATAGTATGAGTGAAGCTGTTCGTGGTATAGCATTTGTCCTTGCCAACGCGGAGAAATCAATGCTTTCTCTTGCTCGTGATAATCGCGAAGCGATAGCAAGCGTATACTATACTTATTGAGGGTTATCGACGAACCATTTCTTCAACAACATTCTCACCTAAAGCAATGATCGCTGCTTTAGACGCAGAAATGGAGGATCTGGGGTTTAAACCCGATCCAGCAACTGGAAATTATGTGAGATTTCGTTAGTATTTCGATGAGAACATTCGTACAAGAATGCTTGAAAGCAACTTTGGACTCACTTTCTTCCCCAACTTTTTACTTACCATGCCAATCAGGAATCCAATGACCTGTGTTTTTCCTGCTTTGTAATCCGCAACTGCTTTTGGTTGCTCTTCTAAAACCGCGGAAACGGCTGACTCTAACTCTTTTGGATCAACTTCGTCTTTTGTATATGTATTTGCCAATATTTCTAACACATGTTCCGTTTTAACCTGACGGATATCTAATTTTCTGTTGATAATCACGCTGGCAACTTGATTTGGCTCAAATCCTTTTCCTTTGGCGGCAGTAAACAATGTTTCCAGTGTTGATAAGGGGAACTCTGAACTACTGAGTAGCTGTGCAAACTCCGGTTTTATTCCCAAATCTTCGAGTTTTTTAATTTTTTCTTCTGGCAACATCGGCAGTTCTGCGCGTAGTTTTTCAACATATTTTGCATCAAACGTCATGGGTGGCAAATCAGGATCCGGAAAGTACCGATAGTCTTCTGCGTTCTCTTTTGACCGCTGAACAATTGTTGTTCTTTTTTCCTCGTTCCATCCGCGCGTTTCCTGAGCGGGGATTTTTTTATCGTTCAACAACGCATCTTGCCGTGCAATCTCAAACGTAATTGCGTGTTCAAGAAAACGAAACGAATTGATATTTTTGACTTCGACTTTGTAGTTCGGCAGAACATTTGGATCATCGGCCAAAGAAATATTAGCCTCCAACCGCATTGAGCCTTTTTCCATGTCGGCATCAGAAATTTCGAGTGTGCGGACAATTTCGTGGATTTGTTTCGCGTATGCCTTTGCATGTTCAGCAGAGTGAATATCCGGCTCAGTCACAATTTCCACTAACGGTACACCAGAACGGTTGAAATCAATCAATGACACACGCTTACCATCAATCGTCGTGTGCTGAAGTTTTCCCGTATCCTCTTCCAAATGCACGCGATGAATACGCACATCGCCAAGTTCAGTATGGACAACGCCGTTTTCGCACAACGGCTGATCGTACTGCGAAATCTGATATCCTTTCGCAAGATCAGGGTAAAAATAGTGCTTCCGGTCGAACTTACTAAACAACGCAACCTTGCATCCCAGAGCGAGCCCGAGCTTGATTGTCCACTCAACGGCTTTTTTATTCGCCACCGGCAAACCACCAGGCATTCCTAAACACACGGGGCACGTGTATGTATTGGGCGCGGGCGCGTGGAACGGGTCGTTGGCACATCCACAAAACATTTTGGATGCCGTTTTTAACTCAACGTGAACTTCCATGCCGATGATTGGTGTACGCCTTGTGTGTTTTTGTGTTGGTTCAGCCATATTATTTATCTTTCTTCAGCCACGAGTTCCAATATGTGTTCTGTTCAAATGCATAACCTGCGCGCAACACAAGCCCTTCATTCCACTGTGCCGAAACAATGTTTAATCCAAGGTACAGATTTGTTTTTTTATCATGCCCGCACGGCACGTTTATTCCCGGTAAGCCGGTAATAGAGCTCGGTTCCTCGAGCATATCTTCCAATTCACCGAACATAGGGTTATCTTTGCTTGCGCCAAGTTTAAGCGCGTACCCTGGCGATGTTGGGGAAATCAATACGTCATACCTTGAAAACAACTGCCGGAAATTTTGGATATACAAACTACGAACTTGCTGAGCCTTCACATAGTATTTGTCCGCATATCCTTTGGATAGCGTAAATGTGCCGAGCATAATGCGACGCTTTGCCTCGTCGCCAAAATGAGTTCGGTCATGTCCGTATCGAATACCGTCATACCGCGCTAAGTTACTGCTGACTTCTCCGCGCTGAACAACGGTGTACACGCCGATTGCATAATCAGGGGTAAGAATGGTGTTGTCTTTGAGCGTTTGAGAAAGTGGAACGCGGTCTACTATTGCGCCAAGTGATTGCAGTACTTCAGCGGCTTGTTCAACTGCTTTTGCTGCCGGCGTTCCCACTAACTTTTCATGGTCAATGTACGCGATACCAACGCGTACACCCTTTACACCGGTTTTTAACATTTTTGTGAAATCCGGAACTTGCACAGGAGAAGTTGTCGCATCGTACTTGTCCTGCCCCGCAATCACGTTTAACAGTATTGCAGCATCCTCAACTGTTTTTGTAATCGGCCCAGGGCAGTCTAATGACGAACCCATCGCAACAACACCAGCACGGCTTACGCGCCCGTACGTTGGCTTGAGGCCGACAACGCCACACCACGCCGAAGGCTGGCGGATGGAGCCGGCTGTTTCCGATCCAATTGCCGCGATGCACATGTCTGCCGCAACCGCCGCCGCACTCCCACCGCTTGAACCACCTGGCAAATGCTCTGGGTTTCGCGGATTTTTTGTTGGGCCGTAATCAGATGTTTCTGTGCTTGACCCGTGCGCCCACGCATCCATGTTTGTTTTTCCAAAGATCACACCACCGGCTTTTTTAAGTTTAGATGTAACGGTGGACTCGTATGGAGGCATAAATCCATCGAGTACTTTTGATGATGCAGTTGTTGGCAAGCCAACGGTCAAAAAGTTATCCTTTACTGCAATGGGAACACCGCGCAATAAAGATAATGTACCTTTTTCTGCTGATTTCTCTGCATATTTATCCTGCGCAAGATATATATTCAATGCTGAGTTTTTTGAGGATACCGCAGAGTTCACATCGGCATACAACGCATCCAACGTTATTTCGTTATTGTGTAGTTTCCGAATAGCATCCGTCAGTGTTAGTGTGTTGAGTGTACCCATTGTTATTCCTGATCTAAGATTTGTTCCACAACAATATATCCGTTGTGTGTATGCAGTGCATTCGCAAGCGCCTGCTCCTGCGTAAACATGCGATCGCGGTCTATACCATCATCGCGCAAGACATTTTGAAGCCCCGTCACCTGATGTGTTGGTTCAACAGTAGATGTATCAAGTTTTTTGAGTTGATCGACAACGCCTAATGTTGTGGTAAACCCGTCCGCCAGTTTTTTTTCTTCAGCACTCGTAATGGGAATGTTCGCAAGTTTGGCAATGTGCTGAACTACCGCTGTGCTCATCACGGAAGTTTTGGTGTGTACCGGTACAGAAGATGTTTTTTTCATGTTTTCCTTATCATATAGCAAAAACTCAATCTTGACGATTGGGCACAGTGTGTGGCATAAAGGAGAAATTGTTTCTGCCCTAGAAACGAGCTATGTGGGAAGACGACAACACACTCAGTACGAATTTACGTGGCGAACAAAGCGGGAAGCTTTACGTCTGGCAAGCAACCGATGTGAACTGTGCTACGAACCATTTACAAAACAAAGACCTTTTGAGGCACATCACAGGATACCCCTTACACTCATGCGTTATCTTCCGGAATATTGTTATGAATATATTAATTCGCTAGCGAACTGCGAAATACTTTGTCATGACTGTCATCAAATTAAGGATAGGAAGGTATTAAGGTTGAGCGCACGTGAAACTATTTTTCTCGCACAAACAGTGTTCGCAACAATCGGAGTAGGTATTTATGTTGACTAGTCGAAAAAAATCTTAAGTTTCTCCGCGTAACGCCTTAATGCGTTCTGCGATCGGTGGGTGGGTGTTAAACATATTCGCGAACCATCCCACCGCGGACTCCTGGTTTTTTAATGGATTGGTAATGTATAAATGTGCTGTTGCTTTATTCGCTGCCTCTAACGGTTCGGTATCTTTATTCAGCTTTTGTAATGCGCTAATCAACCCATTTGGATATTTGGTAAGTGCTGTGCCAGAAGCGTCCGCCAAAAACTCCCTCCGTCTCGAGATTGCCAACTGGATAAGCTGGGCAATCAACGGAGAAAGCATGGCCAGCACGATTCCAATGACGAAAAATACGGTCTGGAGCTGACCGCCATTATCGTTATTGCGATTTTTTCCTCCACCCCAGTACGACATGCGTAAAAACCAGTCTGCTAAAAGTGCGATAAGTCCAACCAAAACCGATACAATAGACATGAGACGAATATCGTAGTTGCGGATATGTGAAAGTTCGTGCGCAATCACACCTTCCAGTTCCGTCCGATTCATCCGGTTCAACAGCCCCGTTGTGGCGCAAATGACTGCGTGCTGGGGATCGCGCCCCGTTGCAAACGCGTTCATCGCGGTATCCTCAATCACATACAATCTTGGTTTTGGAAGGCGGGCGGCCATCGCAAGGTTTTCGGTAACGGTATAGAACTTAAAATCTTTTTTGCGTGAAGCTGGGCGCGCACCGGAAAGGCCTAAAATAATGGAGTCGGACGTGTAGTAACTCAAAAAACTGCCGATGCCGGAAAAAATCAGCGCAAACCCAACCATGTCTAATCCATATCCCATCCCTCGGGCGAACACGTACACCACCCCGGTAATGAACACGACAAACGCCACCATAATAAAGGCGCTCATTCGCTTGTTTCTGGAAACATTCTCGTACATGTTCACCATATAAACATGGGGCTCGATAAAATTAGAGTGAAACCTTTGTGTCTTTCATTTCGTCATCCGAAACTTCAAGATGTGAGCCAGACATCGGTGTTTCAATACCTTTTTCTGACTTGAACCCAAACAGATTTGCTACGAGTGAACTCGGGAACGTCATAAGCTTCATGTTATAGTCCTGCGTGAGATCAATAACGGTTCTCCTGCTGTACATGAGTTTGTCTGCTGTATCCCGCAGTTCATCCATAAACGACGCAACCGTTTCGTTTGCCTTAAGTTGCGGATTGCTTTCCACAACAATCTGAATTTTTGGAAGCATGTCTTGAATTGCCCGCGCAGCTTTTTCTGCAGAAGCAGCAGAGCCGGACTTTGTAGCCGCTGCAACTTGCTGTCGTGCCTTAGTGAGCATTTCAAAAATACCTTTTTCGTGTTTGAGATATCCTTTTACCGAAGCTTCAAGATTTGGGATAAGGCTGGTCTGCCTCTTGAGTTGATTGCCGATTTCCTGAATTGCCGCGGTAATCTGCGTTTTGAGCACCTGAAGTGCGTTATACACCCCGATGATATAGAGCAAAACGATAGCTCCGACGATGATAAGCACTGTTGAAATATTCATGCGGCCTCCTTATGTAGAATACTTTCAATAGTATCACTTCATAGAGCTTTCTGCAAAAGATCAATAGAAAATACTATAATGGTCCTATGTCAAAATCTTTTCCTTTCATCGAAGTTTCTGGAACATATAAAGATGTTGGGAATGCTATTGGCACCACATTCAGCAATAGTATCAAACAGAAAATTGAACACAGAAGAAAATCTATTTCACATTACGAAAATTATTTACGACAAACAAAGCCCTATTATGACGTTACCAAACAGTATTTCCCCCATCTCATTGAAGAAATGGAAGCGATCGCTTTTTCTGCGAGTGTATCAAAGGAAGAATATTTCTTTATCAATAATCGAGAAGTCTATGACGTGTCCGAAGATCAGGATAAGCGACACGCAGTAAACACAGACCATTGCACAATTGCAGTTAGTTTTGGAAGAAATGGGGCGGTAGTTGGTCATAACGAAGATTGGTCTTTGGACGCTATGGATGAGCTATATGTCATGAAAGCGACCATTGGAAAAACCACATGTTTAGGTTTGCATTACGCAACTGCTGTTCCGGGAGTTTCTGCCGCATGTAATAATTGGGGCTTAGTTCAGTGTATTAACGATCTTTATCAAACAAATCAAGTCGGTGTGCCAAAAAACTTTTTGGCCAGAGCAGTTTTAGAATGTACGTCTTTAGATGAGGCTGAACATATCATACGTAAAACTCCAAAGGCTTCAGGTTTTAATCATGTCTTAGTTCAGAATCAAGAAGTTAGAAATGTTGAAATTGCCGGAAGCAAAATAGCGGTCAATCGAGTTGTTGGCGATCCGTACGTCCACACAAATCATTATCTGTCTTCAGAAATGAAGGAGTTGGAAAAGTTTCATACGAAAAGTTCTGAGGCTCGATACAAAAGGACGAATGAACTTGTTGAAAATGGTATGACAAAAGGGGATATGGCTTTGTTGCTTTCTGATACCCAAAATCAGGAATTTCCCATTTGTAGATCAAATGAAACGATTGGTTCTTTGGTCTTGCTTCCTCAAAAACAAGAGGTCTGGATGTGTTATGGTCATCCCTGTGCCGGAGAGTACACAAAATACTTGCTATAAGTACATCTCATTGACTCATCAATATATTGTGATATACAATACGACGCACGTATGGCAATGCCAGAAACAGGACCCACCACAGAAGAGCTTGTTTTAAAACTGGGCACACGATTTGATGTACGAACTGCGGAAGAAGTTGCTTGTTTAAAACCAGATCCTGGATATTCCTACTTTATCGTATATGAACAAAAGGGGGCACATTACCATGAGCTTGTGGTTTTGGATGGGAGCTTACGCAGGGCCACAACGTGGTATGGCGTTATGGAAAAATGTAGGCAGTTAAGGATTACTGGGGTTTTTAAAATTTCAACAAGCGATCTTAGAGCCGCTCTTCCTCCAAGAAACTTGCATGAGAGCGTGTAGTGATACGTAGTTGTTTTAATGTTTTTCCCTTGCCCCCGCTTCTTCCTCTTGGTACAATACGTCTGAATCTGGGCCCGTGGTGTAGTGGTTAACATGTCTCCCTGTCACGGAGAAGATCGTCGGTTCGAATCCGATCGGGCTCGCCAAGTGAACGAAGTGAACATGGCGAGTACCCTTGAGTTACTCGCGAATATTATGAAAAAGCAAAAAATCGAAGAGCAAGAACACTCCATCCGACGCATGCTTGTGCGCATTCGGTCAAACGAAACCCTCATGAGCGCCATTTTGGGCAGCCTGTTCTTTGTCATGTTGGCGCTTGTTTTGTCTGGTTTGTCGCGAAGTATCGGTGCACAACTCCATGATTTTTATTCAAAAAGCATTCTCGAAAAGTTTCAACCGGAAGTATTGAAATCTTTACCGACAACAGTCCGGCTCAATGCGTTGCCCCTGCGGTACATCGTCCAAAAAGGCGACTCAACATGGAAAATTGCCGAAGCATTTTATGGTTCCCCGTATAACTACATTGATGTTGAAAAAGAAAATAATCTTGTCCCCGATCAGCAGTTGATTGAGGGAACTGTCCTGATGATTCCAAAGGCGGCAGTGCGGCCTCAACCAGTTGGGGATAAAAATCAGCTCAAAACCTACCGGACGACAGCAAGCGATACGTTGTGGAAACTTGCCCAACGTTTTTACAACAACGGATACGCTTGGACGAAAATTTATGATGCAAATAAAAAGATGATTAAAAATCCGAACGTTCTGGAGACAGGGACACTCCTCGTGATTCCGCAATAGAGTTGGTATGATATGCCTGTGCGACAAAGGTATGCTGGAAGAAACGCGCGGGTGTGGTTCAATGGCAGAATGATTCCTTCCCAAGGAATAGACGGGGGTTCGATTCCCCTCACCCGCTCAAAATGCATGCATCTACACAATCTCAAACGACGGAAGCGGAAAGATAAAATGCCCGCCCGAGTTTAAATATTTTTTTTCGCGTTTCAGAAACTCATCCTTGAAAAACCAAGGAAGAACGAGCATGTAGTCAGGTTGTTTCTTTCGGGCTTGTTCTTCAGAAATAATAGGAATATTTAACGAAGCGATTCTCTTTCCCCATTTTTCGGGGTTTCGCTCAACGGCTGCGATAAATAACGTATTGTTGAGTCCGAAATATTGAAGAAGTGTGTTTCCGCGGGTTGACGCGCCGTACACAAAAACAGTTTTCCCCTTTTTTACCACACGCTGAATAAACGCTTTCAGCTTCTTTTTGTTTTTCTTCACTTGTTTTGCAAACACATCGTATGGTTTTTTTGTGTTGAGTTTTAGTTTATCTTCCTGTTGTAATAAGCGTTTAACCGAGTTATTGATTTTTCTTTTTCCCATACACGCAATATATGTCCTAAAACTTCCCCCATTCATTGGACTTTTTTCAACGTGGAAAACTTCCAAATGATGTCTCGCCAAAAGATGATGAAGAGAATGAAGCGAGTAATATTCGAGGTGTTCGTGCACAATGTTGTCAAATGCGTGAAGTTCCAGCATTGATTTTAAGTAGTTTTGTTGGATAACAAACACACCATTTTCATCGAGAATCTTGGTAATGTCGGAGAGAAACGTGTTGGGATCATCCATGTCGTAGAAACAGGAAATAGCGGTAATAATGTTCGCTTTTTTCTTCCCCAAAGATTTTTTATATGCCCTGTAGGTAAAAAAATCATTGATAACAATATTAGCGTGGCGTTTTGCCTCTTTAGAGAGCTTTTTAATAGGTTCTATAGCAACCCGCGTTACCGATGATGGATAGTTTTGCAACAACGTTCCATCGTTTGCTCCAATATCAACCGCAAGAATTTTTCCTTTTTTCTTCTTCAGTGCTTTTAGTGCTTTCTGAACAATGTCTTTGAGTTCCATCTGCATCGTTTTATTAACGCCAGACTTGTACCCATAGTTATCGGTGTACAGCACCGACGGCGGTGTTGTGTGTTTAAGTTGTACAAGATGACAGTTTGAGCACAAAACAAGGGTGAGTGGGTATGCCGCTGGTTTTCTTGCCGTAGTATGGAACTCCGATAAATAAATGTTCCCCAACGACAAAATCGTTGATAATGTTTTTCCACCGCATGAACGGCACATTTTTTGTATTGTCGCGGGTCGAGTCATTTGATGTATCAATTCTTTTCTAATAATGATCGGGCAAAAGTCATGATATCATACTTGGTATGAAGATCGCTGTTTTCTATCATTTACGCTTTGGAGGAGCAAAACGTGTCGTTCAGGAACATGTAAAAGGACTGCGCGCGCTGGGTCACACTATTGATTTGTACTCAACCGAAAAAGAAGATGACATGTTTGATCCCGGCCTCTTTGCACACCACGAATATATATATCCTTTCTCGTTATCTCAAGGCACCATTCCTTTTTTTGGCAGAATGCAAAAAGATTTTGATGTGTTTTATCGTTTGCCCCTCCTTCATAAAAAAATTAGTCAGGATATTGATACACGCAGATATGATGTTGTGCTTGTCCACACCGATAGCTTCACGCAAGCGCCATTTCTTTTGCGGTATTTAAAAACAAACAACGTGTATTTTTGCCTGGAACCGCTCCGCATCGTCTATGAGTATTCATTGCGGCCGCCTGCCAATTTGGGGATTATAAATAGGTTGTATGAATACGTAACACGCTTTATACGAAAACGTATTGATCGAGAAAATGCACGAAGTGCGAAACACACGTTTGCAATCAGTCTTTTTGGGCGTGAGTACATGATCCACAGTTTTGACCTCTATCCAAAAATTTCGTATTTGGGTGTTGATGAAAAAGTATTTACTCCAATGAACGTAAAGAAGAAAAGACAAGTATTGTTTGTCGCTGAAAAAGAATATATTTACGGATACGATCTTATCCAAAAAGCAATGGCGCGTATTCCTAAACATAAACGGCCCCGCCTCGTTTTTGTGTTTGGAACAAAAAATGATCGGCGCATAACCGAAAAAGAATTGGTGAAGACGTACAACGAATCAGTCGTTGTAGTGTCCTTAAGCCGGTATGATACCTTTGGCCTTGTTCCTTTGGAGGCAATGGCATGTGCCGTTCCTGTGATTGCGCTCAACGTTGCAGGCTATCGGGAAACCATGCTTTCCGGGCGCACGGGATTTTTAGTGGATTTTGATCCTCAAGAAATTGCGGATAGGATCATGTACCTGTTAGATAACCCCAAAATAGCCCACCAAATGGGTCAAAATGGCAGAACATGGGTTGAAAAGATTTGGACGTGGAAAAAACAGATCAAACATTTAGAGAAACTCCTGCTGGAAACTGTATAATAGGAAGGCTTATATGATGAATGAAACAGCGCTTAGTTCACTCTCAACAATGACGCGTGAAAGGCTTGTTGCTGTGGTGGGGAAAAAGGGCCCCTTTTCGTCTATCGCAGAACGCATTGTAGAGCTTATTGATGGAGGAATGGACACGGGAAAAGCTGCGGAACAGGCAATCCGTGAGCAGTCCGATAGGGACGCCGAAGCCCCCCTAGCTTAGTGGTAAAGCAGCGGTATCGTAAACCGCGGACGACAGTTCGATTCTGTCGGGGGGCTCACGAAACATTACCCGTTGGAGTAGAATAAAAGCAGATCTATGGCATACGACGCGAGCAGAATATCCCGATATCAACAAAAAAAGATGATGTGGCAGACACTTGTCTTTTTCCTTCTTTCAGTCGCATTGTTATCGGTGTTCTTTTTTCTCCTTCTCCCTTCGATCGCACGCCTGTACACCGCGTTTTCACCAAAATCTTCCATAACCACGACAAACGATGCGTTTCCCCCACAGGTTCCAATCGTTGTTCCTCTTCCGGAGGCAACGAACAGTGCGAAACTTGTTGTTGGGGGCATTGGTGAAGCCAATACCTCTATGGTATTACAAAACAATGGGTCTGTTGTGCAAGAGGTACGTGCGAGCGCAGACGGTTCGTTTGCATTTGAGCCCATCTTTCTCACCGATGGAAACAATGACATTCTTGTTGTTTCCCGCAACGATCAAAAAGCCGAGTCGCGTTCGCAAACCCAAACCGTCCTCTTGAAAACAACCAAACCTCAACTATCTGTTACTGCCCCGCAGGATGGTGCGGTGTTTACCCGAACTAAGGATCAGACCGTTTCTGTCCAAGGAAAAACAGATCCAAATGTTCAGACATTACTCAATGGAAAGCTTTTAATTACAACATCGGATGGAAGTTTTGTTGGAACATACTTGTTGGGCCAAGGTGAAAATACACTAAAAATTCAAGCCATTGATCAAGCAGGTAACATGACCGAACAAGAAGTTAAAGTCACGTATCAACCGTAATGGTTATGAGCGACGTAATGCGCGATATGCAAAAAAGATGTGTAGGGGTTGAATAAGTAGGTAAGAAAAGAATATTGCCATACCCGCACCAACAAGTCCACGACTTTGAGAAAGTGGAATAAGCAAGCCAACCATCGCAACAAGATGAAGCAAAAGAATTCCTGCGTTGTACGACGGTTTCCTAATAGCAAGATATAGTTGATACATCACGGTGTTTATTGCCTGAAAAAATCCTGATCCAAGAAGCCATGGCAGAATGGCAACGATAGGAATCCACTGCTTACCAAGCACCAGTGTCACGAAAAACATCGGGTACGCAAAAAGTAATGCCATAGGAATAAGAAGGAAAAACGCTAATGGAACAACAGATCGGAAAAATGCTCTTCTTAATCTTTTTCTATCTTGATAAATCGAGGTATAAATCGGAAAAACCGTTTGCGCGCTGAGATCGCCAAACTCACCGACGCTAGACTGAGCAACACGAAACGTTGTCTGATAATATCCCAGCGCTTGTGTTCCAAGAAGTTTTCCAATAATGAGATCATCCAAATTATTTACAAGAAACACGAGCAGTCCTCCAATGTTCAACCATCCGCTTGCCCGCAAAATATCTTTTAGACGCGCCATCTGAATAAGAAACTTCGGTCTTGGCGAAACAAAAATGTGTGAAATAACAACTTCTGCAACTGCAGAAACAATAAGCGCGAGCACAAGCGCCTCGGCAGAACGCAGCCATAATGCGAGGAAAATAGCCCCGATTGTTTCTATGAACGCGAGAATGCCCCGAATAACAACCTCGTTCGCATACCGCAGGGCATTCCAGTATTTAATAATGGCGGGGTTAATAAATCCCTTAATCCAGGGAATTGTCGCAGCAAGGCACAACATAAGAAAAAGGCGGGGTTCTGCGTAAAATGTTGGCAAAAAGAACGCTGTACCGAAAAGAAGTGCTGTAATAAGTAGCCCACGGATAATAGAAACAACCCAGGCAGTGTTTACATACTTTTCATACTGACCGCCGCGTTGAATAAGGAATGTGTTAATGCCCGTTTCAGACAATCGTTCTACCAACGCAAGTACAGCGGTTGTAATGCCAAAGACACCAAAATCTCTTGGACTTAAAAGACGGGCAAGGATAATAATGCGGCCTACTGCAAGCGCTTTTGTGCCAATTTTTAAAGTGGAAAGCCATCCAAATCCCTCAAGAGCCTTTTTTGTGTATCCCATGGAGTCATCATATCATGCAGAAACATGCGGAATATTATGCATGTGCGAATGGGCCATTTTTACATACGGCGCGATACCGTTGCCATGCTCCACAGTATAACCATAATCCACGGATAAAACAGGAGATTGTTCCAAAATGACCCCACTACAATGGCAACATACAACCCGGCAAGATATGGGGAGACACGGACTTTTTTAAAAAGAAGAATCAAAAAAGCAATATAAAGCGCAAACCCCGGTATACCTGTTGATTGGAGTACGTGAAGATAACTATTATCCGGCGCCGAGGAGTGAGAAGCTAACCATGACACTTGTGGAACCCGCCCCGCTTGTTTGAGATACCATCCGTCACCGATAACGAACGTTTGCAATGAAAATGATTGAACGGTTGAACGGAACGATGTTATGCGCGCCGTGATACTTGCAGTGCGTTCAAGACGAGTACCCTCACTTGCCAACCGCGGCAAAAAAATGATTCCTATCGTCAAAGCGATAATTCCTAGAAGCATGTTTTTCTTTTTCAGTAATACTGATGTTGTAACCATTCCGGCGACAACGCTGACATATCCCGCGCGCGAGTACGTAAGAAGCAACGCTAAAAATAATAAGAGATACATTGCATACTTCTTCCATACTGGAGATACTGTGAAAATGGGTACCATAAATAATGCAGAACATATGACAGCTGCAGAAAATGCAGGATCAAAAAGTGTTGAGATCAGTCGGAAATAGTGATCGTCCCACCCAAGGTGCTGGAGAAACCGCATATCGGGGAAGATCGCGTACTGTACAAGGCCGATTCCGGCGATTCCTAAACCCAATCCAAGAACCCTCCATGAAATATCCCGTTTTGTGATGTATTGGCGCTTTATCCCCAAAACAAAGATGGGATATACCGAAACATACAATAAAAACCGTACCGCGTATAAAACACCAATGGACCAAAACTGGTTTTGCCGCAAAAACGCGAGAATCAACCCTATGATAAGCCATGAAAAAAATAGAACGAGTACTTTGCTCCACGATTTTGACCACATTGTGTTCCACGCCCACCGACCATGTGCGCCCCACAACCAAAAAACTCCAACGGCAAGAACAATTTCGTGCAGAGAAAATGCAATGCCGTTTCTTAAACCAACGCGTTGAAACTGTCCCAAAATAAGAAGTCCCCAAAATACTAAAAACATCACTCGATATACAAAAGATGAGAGATCAAACTTATTTTTCATATATTTGTATCCTGACAATACACGAGTGCAGGCTCATCATATATGCCATTGCCAATCCGGGAAATCCATCAAGAAAACCTCGTTTTAATACATAATTCACAAAAAATTTCGCGGAAGGATACACAAGAACTTTAAAAAGAGAAAACCGTTCTCCGTTGCGCTTTCTATACTGCGCCTCCATGGTTGTGTACACAATAATTTTATCGAGAAAAGAGGAGATAGAATCATGCGGCGTGTGCATGAGTGGGTGTTTGAGAGTACCGATGTTCCCGGAAATGCTCCACGTTTCGTGCACCGGCCGTTGCCAATATCCTGTATCGCGCTTTGCAAGGCGCAAAAACCGCGCGTGCCCCGTCTCTCCGTGGTGAAGTTTTTTCTGCATAAAAATGTCAGTCCGCTTCAGCATGTATCCATTGCAGTTGCCAGTACGAAGTGCTGCACGTATTTCGTGCATGAATGCTTCTGGAACATACTCATCTGTGTCAAGAAAAAATATCCAGTCCGTATGCGCCAGCGTTAGTCCATAGTTTCGTTGTTTCGCATAGTTATCCGACAGAGGTGAACGCACGTATTCTGCGCGGTATTTGAGAGCGATGCGTTGCGTATCGTCGGTAGAGTTATCATCAAGAACAATACGGGCGTCACACCATTGAACCGATCGTAATGCCCGTTCAAGAGACCGCGCGTTATTTTTACTGAGAATTACCGCCGAGATCGTGGAGGTTTTTGCCATGACACTATCTTAGCAGAGTGTGGTCGAAATACTGAAAAAAGGAAGAGTTCAAGCATGATAAGGGCTACTCCAAAACTTATTCTTTTTGAGAAAAACCGCACGGGTGTATCAACAAACTTTACCTCAACGTCGTATTTCCCCCGCAAAAGCGAGAACATTGGAAATCCTGGGGAAGATGCATTGGTAAAACTCATTGGGTATGAACGTTCATCCACAAACACGGTCCATCCGGGGAAGTACAACGTATTTTCTTTCAGTATCGCCGTATCCGAATCTACGCGTACGGTATATCTGTGTGTTGTTGAAGTACGGTACGTTTGTGTGATCTCCGCTTTGCCCTGTGTGATTTCCATCGGCGTTTTGGGTGGTTTTAACATATCGGTATCTACCCAAACCGTTCTACCGGGACCAACTTTTGTAAAACTTTGAAGAAGGTTGGCGCGTATTGTCGCGTCCGTCACATTCAATACTGTCTTCCTATTTCCCCAATTAAGGATTGTTATGCCAATCGTAATAGCGCAGACTACCAAAACGATGGTGGGACGTTTTATATACTTTGCGAGAATACCGATGAGTATGGATGAAAGAAACGCCAAAAGGAGAAGCAGTCTATACGAAAACTGGAACCCATGAAGAAGTGTGATGGATGTCCATATCGGTTGTGATACTTTCTGAGTCATAAAGAAAAGAGTAATGAATGCGCCAAGTACCATCGCATACAAAACTTTTTCACGGTAAATCATACTTTTTGAAGAAAAAAACTTGCTCAATATGCCAAATATATGGCCTTTGTTTTTTATGAGAAGCAATAAAGAAAGGGCGATACCAATCCAGTGGATATATCCAAGAATGAATGAAAGCTCCCCTTGATGTCCTTGATATAAGAAGCCCCATCGCCAAGGAGAGTAAAAAAACTCGCGCATTGTGGGAAACTCTATTGTTCCCGCCGAAAGAATATTGGTGTATTTTGACTCAACAAGAAGTGGAAGCCAATAAAAAAGAGTCAGCGCGAGCGTGAGAATAAACCCTGCTCCAACAAAAATGGTGTACCGCAATTTTTGCAAATTCGTAGGATACAACGTCGCCGCGTACATCAATAAAAGTGGGAGTGTGATAAGCGCAATTGCTTGATGAGAAAGAATAAGTAAACCAAATGCAAAAGCGAACCCCATCAAATTTTTATATGACAATGTTTTACTCATGTTTTTAAGCATGAAAAAACAGAATGGGAGGATCATGAACGCGATCGTTTCGCCCAAAGCCACTCGGAAGTGCATGTCTATCAAGTGATATGGGGCAAAGAGATAGAAAACGGCAGCAGTAAAAGCAGATATATCACTTTGAAGTTCTTTTTTTACAAACGCGTATATCCCAACTCCAGAACCAATAAATGAAACAATGAGAAGCGCCTTGATGCTGTCAATGAATGAAAAACCTGCAACGTGGAACAGAGAAATGGCGTAGTACGGAAAAGGGTATGTGAATGCATACAGGGGATATCCGTTTCCCTGTAAAAAATAACTATTCCAGATCGGGACAACATTCCCCTCCTTGAGTGAATCAAAAAATGGCATTGCAAATGTTGCATGAATTGCGAGATCACCGCTTTCGTACGAACCTGGTCTCAAAATACTCCACAGTGGAAGGAGAGAAAGAAGTATGAGGACAAAAAACAACTTCAATTTTTTCTTTGGAAAGATATACCGGTAAACAAACAGCGCTGCTACTAGGCCAAACGTTATAATCGCGCTGATCACAACCATGTTGTAGGGTTCTGGCATACTGCACATCCTATACGTATATACTAGAATCACACGATGACACCTCACATATTGTATACGATGAGCGCTGAACGGGTTGACATTGATCATCCAGAGCTTTCGGCGTTTTTCTTTCAACAACAAGCCGCGTATACCTTTTGTATGAAGTACTGCAAAAATAAAACAGTACTAGAGATTGGAAGTGGCAGTGGGTATGGAGCAAATAGAATCGCCGACGTAGCAACCTCAGTCTTGTGCATAGATAAAGACAAAACAAGTATTGAAAAAAGTAAAACCATTTTTCAGAAAAAAAATATACAGTTTGCTTGCACAAGCATAGAATGTTTTCATCCACGTCAAAAATTTGACGTCATTATTTCTCTGCAGGTTATCGAGCACATTTCTCCTAAACACCTAGATCAATACCTTCGCACCATACAAAAATCGTTAAAACCGGATGGTGTGTGTATTTTTTCTACTCCGAATGCGCCGCGTTCTTCATATAATGAAAATCCGTATCATTTTATAGAGTACTCTGGAGATGCGTTACGCCGCATATTGTTGAAGTACTTTGCCAAAGTCAAACTCTATGGGGTAATGGGAGATGCTCAAGTGGAACGTTTTGAAGATGCTAGAAAACGACGCGTTTTTTCTTTTTTTTCTTTTGATCCGTTTTCTCTGAGAAAGCTTTTTCCAAGAAAAATCCGTCAATTTTTATTTGATCTTGCGTCATTTGCGAATAGAAAAGCGCTCAACGCTCAAATAGCTGAGTTTCGTTCAATTTCAGAGAAAAACTATCGTATTAGCCCGTTTAACTCAAACTCGGCAATAGATAGTATCGCCGTATGCCGAAAGCCAACCGCGTTGTAAGATACTGCGCGCTCTCAACTCCAAGAAAAAGTAAAAACCGCAAAAGAATACCTGTGTATACAAACGTGTTTGCCATTGTGATGTGATGATGCGCGTAGTGCTTGCGGTAGTAATGCGCCATGCCCTTGTGGAAAAGATACACCGCTTTTAGCCGGAACTGGCGCGTCGTTCCTCCATGAATGTGCATAATCGCGATATGCGGGTAATAATACACTTTCCATTCCGATTGTATTGCCCTATAGCAATAATCGGTATCTTCACAGTACATATAAAAACGTTCGTCTAAACGACCAACATCCTTCCAAGTCTTTCTTCGAATAAGCATGAACGCGCCAAGCACTCCGCCAACTTCCGTTGTACGGTTTTCGTTCGTGTATGTCATGTAGTAGTTTAGTTTTTTTGCAAAAGGAAATAGTGTGTACAAACCAAAAGTTTGGAAGACTACGTTTTTTATTGTCGGAACCGCGTGGCGGCATGGAAGATCCAATTGTTTGTTGTACTTTAGTACTTTGCATCCTGCGACACCAATCTCAGTATGATCATCAAGAAACGCAATCATTCTCCAGAGTTGAGAATTTTTTGTAAACAACACGTCTGAGTTTAAATGCAGAATATATCGGCCTTTTGCCAACTTTGTTCCTTTGTTATATGTTTTACTGTATCCAAGATTTTTTGCATTTCTTAACACAGTAATCTTGGGGAAAAGCGCGCGGATGTCGTGATATGTTCCATCTGTTGAAGCATCGTCAATGAGAATTATTTCAAACGTGATACGTTTTGTGTGCTGATAAATAGAACGCAGTGTTTTGCGAATTAATTCTTTTGAGTTATATGTGCCAATAATGATGGAAAGATCGATCGGCTTTTTCATTCGATCACTGTACCACCCACAAGATTTTTTACAATCGTTACATCGCCAAACACGCGTTTTTCTACATCAACCGATGGAAGAACGACGTCTTTTTCGAAAGATACGATATAGAGAACGCCACCGTCTCCGATTCTGCCACCTCGTATCGTGCTTAAGAACCGCATGCTATCTACGTATGTTGGAAATACTGCTCCCGTGTCGTATGACACAAAGCGTATTGGTTGTCCGCTAGCGTCGCGGACTACCCACTGCGCTGCCTCAATCGAGTTCACTATAGATGATGTGTAAAAATGATTCTGGATAAGAAGGGTACCATTTTTTGCTATAAGCACAACGATTCCAAGTATAACCAGCCATCGTACATACTTTGATGTGATTCGAGATACACCATACCCAAAGAGAATAGCGAGAAAGAGAGAAAACTGCGGAAAGTATGCCTCAGAAGGAGAGCCATGAATAACAACGCCAATACCCATCAATATAAATCCTAAAAGTGAGTACAGCACGAGATGCGGTAACCGGCGTTTCCGGGAAACATAAAGACCAAAAAGAATGATTATTCCTACGCCTATGAGTGATATGTACTCGTTCCACCCAATCAATTTTTTGAGTTGTTCTGCAGACGCAATCAATGTGGTGGTAAATGTGTTCACCGTTACACCATGCCGCGCGTCAAATCCTGTGATAGCAACCGTACGGTATCCCGCCCAAGCGACAAGTCCACAAAGTTGGGTACAACGGTGCGTGAGATCATACAGTATTTGTGGAAGAAATCCTAAAACTGCTCCAAAAAACACAGACTTCCAATACTTCAAACATATGTTTCTCTGTTTCACGCCTTGCCATACGAGAAGCCCGCTCAATGGAATAACCGCAAGCTCCCACTGGAACAACACGCCAAAGCTGAGTACTGCAAAAAATACACTCCACCGCGTTTTTACTGTTTCCATACGCTCCAGTGCAAAAAAGTATAGGAGTGTAAATACTGGAACAGCAAAAAGATAAAATGGCATGCGGGAGTGAATAATTTCCATCGGCGATCCCGCCATAAGGAGTGCCCCCAGGAACGCCGGAGTCTTTCCTATGCGCTTTTCAAGCAGAACGTATAACAAACCAATACCCATCGTAGTGAGCACTGCCGCAAACAACGGTGGAGCAAACACCGACACTCCACCAAAAAGAAAACTCAATGCATCAAACCATATGTTGAGCGGGCCTTGCGCAAATCTTGGAATACTGGAAGGAATACCAAGCAAATCAAACGATTGGAAGCGTAACAATGACAACGCGCGCAGATAATCTCTGCCAACATCGCCAATCACTGGAATATGAAGAAGATCATACGTCCGTAGAAAAAAACTTAATGCTAAAAGAGAAAAGAGTCTCCATTGTTCCGTAACGGTAAGCCAAGACTCTAAAAGAACTGCTTGTATGAATCCGAAATACTTTTTGAAGTACCGAAAACGGCTTTGCGTGAAATACCGGCGTGTTTCTACCCCCTCACGTTGCGCTAAGCGGATAGAAACTTGGCGGGGATGATACGCCTGTGCATCAACTAAAAATACAACGCGTTTGCCGATCTGTTTCATGCGGGCACAAAGATCAAACTCTTCCCAGTACAAGAAAAATTGATGATCAAAACCGCCTATGCGGATAAAATCGTTTCTGCGGACTAGCATCGCCGCGCCGGAAATAACATTAACTTCACGTGTCGTTTTTCGATCCCATGTTTTGAGCCAATAGTTTTTAGAAACTGCATTATGTGGAAACAACCGATTTAAAAACGACAGCGCGACTGCTGCAACCGATGGCGTCGGCAGTTTTGTCGAAGATTGTTCAATATTTCCTTCTGCATTTAAAAACTGCGGACCAACAACTCCAACATTTTTATGTTTTTGCATATACTCAAGCATTTTTTTTACTACTGGGATAGTGATCTCAACATCTGCATTCAAAAAGAGAAGATATTCTCCATGCGTTTGACGCGCGCCCTCGTTGCATGCTGTTCCATACCCACGGTTGTGTACTGTGTTATCAACAATGACACACTCCCATCGTTTTTCTTTTGAAAGGTTCCGTTTTAACACTTGTGCCTGTGCAAAGTTTTTGTACGACACAATAACAATGGAAAGCAGCTTTTTCATAGGTATGTATTCCACACATAGTGAAACATGCCGATTATCGACCCACACATGACCCCGACATCTGAAGATACTTGGAGAAACGGAAGAAGATAGACTGCTGAAAAACTACGGACGTATCGCCAATTTTTCTGTATTGACCAAAAAAAGTATGCCGGTAGCAAAAGGAGAGCAATCCATGGCATCCATATATACATAAGTAGCCAGACAGTATAACGCGCGAACATGAAAAGAACTTTGGGCCGAAAAATCCCCGCTTGCGTATCCCCAACTGCAAAACGAAATATTTGCTTCATCCACGTTAACCAATTTGCGGGAGGTAGCCATCGTACAACTGCTGAGCGGATAAATTTTATTTTGATTGACGAGTTTTTTAACGCGTGGGCAAACACATAATCTTCGTTCCACGTGTACCGCTCATCAAAACCGCCAACGCGTTTCCATACGGACTTCAATAGTGCCATTGAACGAGTTGCCGGGAGAAAGTTTCGTTCGTTCACGCGTTCCGGCATCACTAACATATACGCCGCCGCTGCACGTTCAAACGGCGTGTGGGCATTGGCTTCGTAGTATCCCGCAACAACATCAGTTTTTTTTGAAATTAGCGGGGCAGTGACGTTTTTTATCCAATCCCGCGCTGGAACACATCCTGCATCTGTCAACGCAATGATAGAATTTCTTGCTACCAAAATGCCAGCGTTTCTCCCAACAGACCGATTTCCTGACTTGCGGATGATCACTTTACGGAATGGCGGTTTCCACTGCATAAGTACACGATGTGTGCGGTCGGTTGACCCACCATCAACAATGACAACCTCATTGGGAAGTTTTGACTGGCGTTCCAATCCGGCAAAAAGATCAGCAAGATTACGCTCTTCATTTTTAACGGTGATAACTACCGAGATGTTTGCCATAGTGATTCATACACATCAGCGATGTGCTCCCAAGTTTGTGCGACTGCCCATGTTTGCGCACCATGTACCGCTGATTTTTCACGCTCTGGATGGTCAATGATGTACATCATTTCCTGCGCGATATCTTCCGGCAAAGAAGAAACCGAGCACCATTGTACCGCGGGAAAACTTTTAAGATAGTCGCGCTTAATCGCGTTATTCCACTGCGCAAACACATATCTGCCGATTTGCATTGCTTCGATCATACTTAAATACCGAGACACGCAGGCAAAACGGTATGTTGCAAGTATGATCTCCGGAGTTTTTGTGAGGCCTTTATACTTGATGTATGGCACATTTTCGATATGGGATTTGAGTTTCGACAACAGTGATCCTTCGCCATACATATCTAAGCTGATTTTTCCACGCAAAAGCTTCACTGCTTCAATGTACGCAAGTACTCCCGTATCTTCATCAATTCTTCCAATAAATACCGCAGAATTCTCCCGAGGGGAACGGGAAGGTCGAGCCTTTCCGGCACCGTACAAAATCGCTGTAGGATGAGTTCCATACCATGTTTTCATCCACTCACCCACGCAAATATTTCCATGAGAAAGAAGCTCGGCTAGCTTTCGCGACCGAACCGCCTTCTGTGTTGGCGGCTGAGAACCCTCGTATCCATGAAACGTCGTGTAGACCGGTTTTGTTATATATATGAAGCGGAGCGGTAAGTACCACCAGAACACATCGTGCGCGTGAATAGTATCTGCCTCTTCAACAAGAAAACGATGGGCTAGCAGCCACCGCCAAATACCAAGCTTTGTTTCACACTGTTTTTTCGGAATTCGGTAAATGTCGATGTTTTTCTGCGTTTCATGAAGGGGAAGCATTGCGTCAAACTGTTCCGTAATCACTGTTATTTTATATCCGCGCCCCACCAGCTGTTCAGAAAGTTGTGCAACATGTTTTTCAACACCACCGATGTGCGGCGCGTAAAGCCTGGCAAGAAAGAGCAGTTTGGTTTTCGTACGCTGTTTGTTCGATCGCACCTGTAAACTCCTTCGTATATGCGTTATGCCTTGTATTGTATCGTATTCATCGCTATCTTGATGACTCCACATCAGACACAAGCTGCTACGCTGTTTGAAGATAATTTTGACGATGGAGATCTTACCGGTTGGACGGTTTCATGGAACTTCCAGTGGGCAAACTCCCAACTGCCATGTATGAATGGATCTCAACCCGCGCTTTGGCAGGTTCTTCTGCAGCGCCTTGGCATTATTATTAATAGTCCCGGGTGTTTAACAGAAATTATTCCTGACCACTTCCGTATACCGGAAAACCAAAACTACACATTTGAGTTTGACATGACCATGCCAGAAAGCATGCATATGGACCGCGCGTATCTGCCCCGGTTTATCGTGCCTGGGTCTACGTTCAGTATAAAAGTGGTGGATAACAAAATATATTCTGAAAAACCTGTTCCGGGAGGAAGCGCAATATATCCGTTCATTCCGAATGGGACGTATCATATTTCGAATGACATGTATGCAAACGGGCGGATTGTTGTGCGCGTTGATGGGCAAACTGTGCTTGATTTCATGGATACACCACCGTTACTCACTGGCTCGCCCACAATCGGCTTCCGTGCAAGCGTTGGCGCCGACTCCCATTCCGTTGTATGGTTTGACAATGTCGTCATAAAAACGCTGGATGAAACAATCACGCTGCCAGTGCCATATCTTTCACAGCGCGGCGAAGCGTGGAAGTCGCAGGAGTATGACCGAGCAAGCATATGGGCAGGCACCAAAAATACAATTGAACGGTGGGGATGTGCGCTCACCAGCGCGGTCATGATTCTTCGGTATCATGGGCTATCAATGCTTCCGGACAATCAAATCCTCGATCCATCTACGCTCAATACTTGGCTTACACACCAACCCGATGGATACATTGGTGATGGATATCTCAACTGGCTTGCACTTACACGGTTGTCAAAACAAATTGCTGATGTACATCCAGAGCGTTCGGCACTTGAGTTTACGTGGAAAACATATAGTTCTGAAAATATTACGCAGGAACTCAAAAATCAACGGCCAACTATTGTTGCGGTTCCCGGCCATTTTGTTGTCGCGCGCGGTACACAGACCGATCCAAATATTTTTACAGCATACGATCCTTTTTGGAGTGATAAAACTACTCTTTCCGCACAGGATAATCCGCAGTCACTCCGCACGTTTACTCCCAGCCATACAGACTTGAGTTACATTCTTGTTGTCCATGACACACAAACACAAGTATTGTTCTCGGGTAACCAACCATTTAACGAAGATGTTTTTTCAGAAAACCATTTACAGGACGATCTTGAAAGTACACCACATGACCAGGAACTCGTCTTTCATCTCGTTCAGAAACCAGCAAGTGGGGAGTATCCCATCACCATTGAACCATCGCGTTCTGAACATCCATTTTTTGCTGTGTATGCATACGATGTTTCCGGCACCGTACAACCTTTTACAGATATACAAAACTCCGGCATGATTCAACAAAATTTCTTACTTCACTATGATAACCAAGTAAGCAGCGAAACACTATTGAAAAAAATCGTTAACCCGCAAACACTTCTTGAATTGATAGAAGCCTTGCGCACCTCGCGCGATATTAAAACAGCGTATGTGTGCTACACACTGAGAACGGTTGCGGGGTATATTCAAAATGCTAGTGATGATATTGAGCTTCGAAACCGATACCTCATATTATTTTCGTACCACATGCGCAGGCTTTCCCCGTCTATAACCGAAAAGGGCAAACAGCAACTGGAAATGATATTGCGAGAACTTAAAGAATAAAAGTGTGGCTCCTACAGGGCTCGAACCTGTGACCTCTCGAATGTGAATCGAACGCTCTAGCCAGCTGAGCTAAGGAGCCAGACATTTCTTACTACTTGCGCTGACCCATGTATCTTATCATAATACCTGAGTATATGGATGGATTTTTTGGCTCAATTGGCAGTTTTTTCCTCGAGATTGTTCAAACCGTCGTCATTGTGCTTTCGATTTTCTTGGTTGTGTATTTATTGCTGGTTCAACCGCATCAGGTGAACGGTCTTTCGATGTTTCCAACGTATAATAACGGTGATTATTTGCTGACGGATAAAATTTCGTATCGTTTCGGTTCCCCGCAGCGTGGGGACGTTGTCGTGTTCCATGCCCCCGAAGCCGCACAGTGTCCTGAGGGTACGGGGTGTGACTTTATTAAGCGTGTGGTTGGTGTTCCCGGAGAAACGGTTGAGGTGCGCGACAATGCAATCTGGATTAACGGAGAGAAACTTCCCGAATCATACATTCCACCGGAAAACTACACGCGGCCTGGGGCATTTACGGACGGACGCAGTGTGACGCTTGGTCCGGATGAGTACTTTGTCTCCGGTGATAACCGCCCACACTCAAGCGACTCGCGTTCTTGGGGACCAATTACAATAGATGAAATTGTGGGGAAAGCATTTTTCCGATACTGGCCGGTTACAACGATGCAAGTTATCAAGCATGCGACGTATCCAAAGCCGTTTTAAAGTTTACTCTCCTAATTTTCCTCTTCCCACTCTGTCCAACCACACCCCTATATTCATACCTTCTACAAACTGGTTAAATCCGTACATTAAAAGGGCCACTACTTCAGAAGTTTCATGAAACATCTTTTCTTCTCCACACGCTTTTGAAAGAGCTTTACTGAGCATTAATACCTGTGTATGAGAAATTCTTCCCTCTGAAATAGTTCGTTTAATATAATCCACACTATGTGCAAGACTTATACGCTTTTTCCCATCCGCGGAATCTAATTCGGATGGGGCTAGTAAACTTAAAGCGGTATAATAAGCCGCAATGTCTTCATTAATCAATCTAAATAAGTATTACAAACATTCTCACATTTCGAAAGCTAAATTCAGGGTGTTTTTGAAGCATTTTTGTTACG